>Ga0114933_10001707_pt1 | contig 24009 bp, 23 predicted proteins | sample 4SBtaG_FD_89691 | JGI IMG/M metagenome (GOLD analysis project Ga0114933, IMG submission 89691) | Deep subsurface microbial communities from Kolumbo volcano to uncover new lineages of life (NeLLi) - 4SBTROV12_W25 metaG | ecosystem: Environmental > Aquatic > Marine > Volcanic | place: Kolumbo... | reverse complement strand
CAAAGAGATGTAAACATTGCTCTTATTAATGAGCTTGCGCTTATCTTTAACAAACTAGATATTGATACAGAATCCGTATTAGAAGCAGCAGGCACTAAGTGGAACTTCCTGCCATTTAGACCGGGCTTAGTAGGAGGGCACTGTATTGGTGTTGATCCATACTACCTAACCCATAAAGCTATAGAGGTGGGCTACAATCCAGAGATGATTCTTGCGGGACGTAGATTAAATGACAATATGGGGTCATACGTTGCAGATCAAGTCGCAAAGCTCATGACTAAAAAGCGTATCCACGTAGTGGATGCAAACATACTAATCATGGGTCTAACATTTAAAGAGAACTGCCCCGATCTGCGCAATACTCGTGTAGTAGACTTAGTAGAAGAGTTCGAAGGATTTAATTGCAATGTAGATGTGTTTGATCCATGGGTCGATAAGGATGAGGCTGTACATGAATATGATATTAAGCCAATCGATCAACCGATAGAAGGTAAATATGATGCAATACTATTAGCCGTTGCACATGATGAATTTAAAGCGTTATCATTAGAACAAATAAAAGCCTTTGGCAAGGATAATCATGTACTTTATGACATTAAATATTTGCTAGATGCAAATGAAGTGGATGGAAGACTATAAATGACTAAATATGAACAATTACAAGAACACTTAAAAGATAATCAAAGCACCTGGTTAGTAACAGGCGTTGCTGGTTTTATTGGTTCAAACTTACTAGAAAAATTACTAATCCTTAATCAACAGGTGGTGGGTCTGGATAACTTTGATACCGGTCATCAACATAATATTGATCAAGCGATTCAAGATGCTAACAACGCTACTGGTAAAGACTTAAGCGATAATTTTACCTTTATCAATGGCGATATAAGAGAGATAGAGGATTGCAAACAGGCATGTGATGGTGTAGATTATGTTTTGCACCAAGCGGCATTAGGCTCGGTTCCTAGATCAATCGAAGACCCTATTAATACTAATAGGGCAAATATTGATGGCTTCTTAAATATGCTGGTTGCCAGTAAAGATGCAAATGTAAAAAGGTTTGTCTACGCTGCATCAAGCTCCACCTATGGAGACCATCCCGATCTACCAAAAGTAGAAGATAAGATTGGCAACCCTTTGAGCCCTTATGCGGTGACTAAAGTTGTTAATGAGCTTTACGCAAATGTATTTGCAAAGACCTATGGGTTTAAAACCATAGGATTAAGATACTTCAATATCTTTGGTAAAAGACAAGATCCAAATGGCGCATACGCGGCAGTCATACCAAAATGGGTGGCAGCTATCTTAAACAAAGAAGATGTGTTTATTAATGGCGATGGAGATACTAGCAGAGATTTTTGTTATATTGATAACACAGTGCAAATGAATTTACTTGCAGCTACCACTGATAATGATGAGGCTACTGACCAAGTATACAATGTAGCTCTAAATGATCGAACAAGTCTAAATAAACTTTATCACATGATAGAAGAAAGGCTCATCCAAAGAACACAAGGATTAGAGCAGAAAAAGCCAATCTATAGAGATTTTAGAGCGGGAGATGTTAGACATTCTCAAGCTAATATAGATAAGGCGAAAGAATTATTAGATTACCAACCAAAGTACATAATATCTAAAGGGATGGATGAGGCGATGGATTGGTATGTCGCTAGTTTAGAGAAATAATGAATATAATTGATATTCAAGGTAGGTTGGTAGGTGGTGAAAATAAGCCTCTTATTATAGTTGAAATTGGTATCAATCATGAAGGGTCACTGAAGACCGCTTTTCAGATGGTTGATGCTGCATATAGTTCCGGAGCTGAAATTATTAAACACCAAACACATGTGGTTGAGGATGAAATGAGTGGTGAGGCGAAAAAAGTCATACCCGGCAATGCAGACGTCTCAATCTATGAGATTATGGAGCGTTGTGCATTGAGTGAAGATGATGAGATTAAGCTTAAAGAGTATGTTGAATCAAAAGGGATGATATTTATTTCCACACCTTTTTCAAGAGCTGCTGCCGATAGGCTTGAAAGAATGGGTGTAAGTGCCTATAAAATAGGATCCGGCGAGTGTAATAATTACCCTTTGATTGAGCATATCGCCTCCTTTGGCAAGCCTATGATTGTCAGTACAGGTATGAACGATATTTTGTCTGTTAGAAAGATGGTTGATATTCTTGAGAAATATAATATTCAATATGCATTATTACATACCACCAACCTATACCCAACTCCTTCACATCTTGTACGTTTTGGCGCAATGCAAGAATTACAAAAAGAGTTTCCAAATGCTGTAATTGGGCTATCAGACCACACCACGTCCAACTTAGCATGTTTTGGTGCTGTAGCATTGGGTGCATCGATACTAGAAAGACACTTCACTGATTCTATGGATAGGGACGGCCCTGATATTGTTAATTCTATGGATCCTAAGTCTTTGAAAGAATTGATTGATGGAAGTATTGAGCTTGCAAAAATGCGAGGGGGGAAGAAAGAGGCTGCCAAGGAAGAACAGGTAACTATTGACTTTGCATTTGCAACAGTTGTATCTATACAAAATATTAAGAAAGGTGAAGTATTTACTAAAGAAAATATTTGGGTAAAGAGGCCAGGAACAGGAGAAATTACAGCGGAAGATTATCAGGATATTCTAGGAAAGACATCTTTAGTCGATATTCAATACGATAAGCACGTTAAATGGTCTGACATTAATGAATAGAAAAAAAATAGTATTTCTTACTGGCACTCGTGCAGATTTTGGCAAATTAAAGTCATTGATCTCTATTTCTCAACAGTCGATGAAGTATGAGGTTCACTTGTTTGTAACGGGCATGCATATGAATTCCCTTTACGGATCGACCATTGATGAAATCAGAAAAAGTGGATTTGATAATATATATCCATTTATTAATCATGATTCGATTGATAACATGGACAGAACTTTAGCAAAAACAATTGATGGATTTTCACATTTTATTGCAGAAATAAAACCTGATTTAATTGTTGTGCATGGTGATAGGGTGGAGGCTATGGCAGGAGCAATAACTGGAAGTTTGAACAATGTTTTAGTTGCCCATATTGAAGGCGGTGAAGTTTCAGGAACGATCGATGAGCTTATTCGACATGCGGCAAGCAAGATGTCACATATTCATCTAGTTGCAAATGAAAAAGCTAAAACAAGATTGATCCAACTTGGTGAATTACCAAGCTCAATCTTTATTATAGGATCTCCAGATTTAGATTTAATGAATCCTAAAAAGTTACCAAAATTATCAGATGTGAAAAAATACTATAATATTGAATTTGATCATTTTGCAATTGCAATGTTTCATCCTGTTACCACAGAATTTAAGAGTATTCAAAAGGACGCAAAAGAGTTTGTCAACTCACTAATTGATAGTGATGAAAATTATATTATTATTTATCCTAACAATGATTTAGGTTCACATGAAATTCTTAATGAATATAAGCGATTGAAGGGTAACAGCAAGATAAGGCTGTTTCCTTCATTACGGTTTGAATATTTCCTTACCCTGTTAAAAAATGCAAACTATATAGTGGGCAATTCTAGTGCGGGAATTCGAGAGGCGTCTTATTATGGCACGCCTACAGTCGATATAGGTAGTAGGCAAAATAATCGCTCACAAGGCGCGTCTATCTTTCATGCCAATAATGAGAGAAAGTCAATCCTGAGAGGCGTAAATTTGGCCAAAAATTTTAAAAAAAATAGCGCCAATAAAGACAGTAATTTTGGACATGGTAATAGTGATCAAATTTTTTTGAAGCTTCTTGATGGTAACAAAATATGGAATTCAGATTGTCAAAAACAATTCCAGGATATTAGTTATGAATAAAATAAGAATTATTGCACGTATTGATATTAATAATGATAGCGTTGTAAAAGGTAAGTGCCTAGAAGGGCTGAGAAAAATTGGAAAACCAAATGAAATGTCTAAAAAATATTATGAAGAAGGCATAGATGAAATAATCTTTCTTGATGCGGTAGCCTCTTTGTATGATAGAAAATCTTTAATAGATATTCTAAAGCAAGCTACAAAAGAGACATTTATTCCTATTACAATCGGCGGCGGAATTAAAACTATCAAGGATATTAAAGATGCATTGAGTGCAGGCGCTGATAAAGTTGCAATCAACACCCAAGCAGTAAAAAATTTAGATTTTATTAGGGAAGCAACCAAGGTGTTTGGATCTCAGGCAATAATTGGATCTGTAGTAGCTAGAAGACATAGGTACAGATGGGAGGCATTTATAGATAATGCAAAACACAGAACTCACAAAGACGCTATAGATTGGGCTGAAGAATTGGAAAAAGCAGGTGTTGGTGAAATTATGGTTACCTCTATTGATAATGACGGAAGGCAAAATGGCTTTGATGTAGATCTTGTAGATGCGTTAACCAAAAGGGTTGGTGTACCTGTTATTGCTTCAGGTGGAGCTGGTAGCAGTAATGATATTATTAAATTTTGCAAGAATACAAATTGTGATGCTGTTGCAGTAGCGTCGTTAATTCACTATGGTATCGAAAATATAAGTGACATAAAGAGCAACATGAAATGCAATAATATTAGAGTAAGGTTGTGAAAATTGTTGTTGTAGATTACGGTATTGGCAATGTGCAAAGCATTTTTAATGCATTGTCTCAATTTAAAGGTGTTAATGTTATTTTGAGTGATAGCCAAGACGAGATAATGAGTGCAGATGGACTGATACTGCCAGGTGTTGGTGCTTTTAAGAAGGCTATGAAAGAGTTAAAACAGAGAAAACTCCCCAATGTATTGGGCAGCTATATTTTGCAAGGAAAGCCTTTTCTTGGAATATGTTTAGGGATGCAATTATTATTTGAGAGTAGTGAGGAATTTGGATATACAGAAGGACTTGGGTTTATTAAGGGGAGTGTTGAATGCTTTCCTGCAGATATAAGTGATAAGCTGCCTCATGTAAGCTGGAATTCTGTTGAGAAGCAAGAGCTGAACTGGAGCGGCACTATATTTTCAGATGTTGAAAATAGAGATGATTTTTATTTTGTGCATAGTTATATTTGTAAGCCAAACGATCAAAGCATCATCCTCTCCAAGACGCAATATGGAGGCATTAATTTCTGTTCATCTGTACGGCAAGGGAATATATATGCCTGTCAATTTCATCCTGAAAAGAGTGCTAATAGCGGGTTAAATGTAATGAAAAATTTTATTGATATAGTTAAGAAAGGTGAATGAAAAATATTATTATCATAACCTCTGATTCAATAAGGCATAATTATTTTAAAATTTTATTCTCTCAAAATAAAAGTGTAAACATTATAAGAACTTATGTAGAGACAGAGGGTGAATTTAAACTTGAGGATAAACCTGTAGATAAGACGATATCAGGCAACAAAGTGGCTCAACACTTCACAGCTAGGCACAATACAGAGTACGACTTCTTTTCTGATATTATTGAGTTTTGTAAGGATGAAAGTAATTCAAAGTATATAGGCAAAAAAGAGATTAACAATATAGACATTGTTGATGAAATAATAAGGCTTAATCCAGATATGATTGTGACATACGGCTGTAGTATTATTAAACCTCCACTTATTGCAGTGTTTAAGAATAGAATAATAAATGTACACCTTGGATTGTCCCCTTATTATTTTGGCTCTGGAACAAACTTCCACTGTTTGGTAAATAATGAATTTCAATTTGAGGGTTATACTTTTATGTATATGGATGAAGGTATTGATACAGGCAATATTATTCATCAAGCGAGAGCTAAAATTAGACCTTTCGACAATCCACACCAAATAGGTAATAGACTTATAAAAAATATGACAAAAGATTTCATCAATCTAATTGTTAATTTTAATTTAGTTGAGCCCAAGAGTCCTGCGATCAACTATCTCGGTAAAACTTATAAAAACAAAGATGCTACAGATGTGTTAACCTTAAAGTTGTATGAGAATTTTGACAATGATGCCGTTGATAAGTATTTAAAGAGTGAAGCAGAATTGCATAAAAAATTCCCAATAATTGAACAAGACTTTTTAAAAGGTAGGAAAGGATAATGTTAAATATTATGTATCACTATGTTAGGCCAGGTAGCGAGAAGTATCCGAATCTGAATAGCTTAGATGTTGAAATATTTAAAAGGCAACTAGACTACTTTGAAAAAGAGTATGGATTTTTGTCAAAAGACGAATATCAGAGTGCAGTTAGAAAAGGGGAGAATCCAAAAGGCGTAGTTTTAACTTTTGATGATGGGTTTAAAGATCATTTTGAATATGTTTTGCCTGAATTAAGAAAGAGAGGGCTTTGGGGGATATTTTACATTCCAACAGGCGTTTATCAAAATAATGAGTTGTTAGGTGTTCATAGAGTGCATTACTTAAAGGGCCAGCATGGGTCAAGGGTGATACTAAAAGAGGCGCTTAAGTGTTTAGATGATAGTATGCTAGATCACAATACAATCGACGAATTTGATAAAGAAATATACGCCACTGAAAATTATAAAGAAGATGAAAAGAAATTAAGAAGATTGTTAAACTACTTTGTAAGTTACAAATATAGAGATGGTATTCTAAATAAGTTAATGACAAAGTTTTTTGATGAATCTAAGCTCTTTAGTGAGGTCTATTTGTCAATAGAAGAAATTCAAGAATTAGTCCTGGCAGGCAATATTGTTGGCGCACATACAGTTTCACATAAAGTTTTATCAAGATTGTCATATCAAGAGCAATTTGATGAAATAAAAAACTCATTTGATTTTATTGAAAGTATTGTTTCACAAGATTACAAGAGTTTTTGTTATCCTTATGGGTATGGCAGCTCGTACAATGAGAGTACATTGAAGATTTTGGGCGAGTTAAACATCAACGATGCATGTGTATTTGACAACAAAGTTCAAGGCAATGAAATAAAAAAACATGAATTATCAAGAATTGATTGTAATCAATTTTTAGAGGTGTAAATATGAGTGAAAAATTAAAAGCTTATTACGGCCTGCCTGAAAAAATAAAATTTTGTAAAAAATGCTCTATATCAAATCAGCGGCCAAATTCAGCTGTTGAAATGAAAAATAAAAATAAGAATAAAGAGACTATAGCTTTTGATGAGAGCGGTGTTTGCTCTGCTTGCAGTTTTAATTCAGATAAGAAAGATATTGACTGGAAAGAAAGAGAGAAAAAACTATTTGAACTCTTGGAGCCTTATCGGAGTAAGGACGGAAGTTATGATGTTTTGGTGCCAAGTAGTGGCGGCAAGGATAGTGCGTTTGCAGCGCACGTATTAAAATATAAATACAAAATGAATCCTCTCGCAATAACTTGGGCACCGAATATGTTTACAAGGGCAGGCTGGAATAATTTTAATAATTTGACACGAGTTGGTGGAATTGATAGTTTTTTATATACTCCAAATGGCAAGTTACATAGTTATTTAACTAAGCTTGCTTTTAAGAATTTAGGTCATCCATTTCAGCCATTTGTCCATGGTCAGAAAGTTATAGGCCCTAAAATGGCTAAAAAATTTGGCATTAAGTTGATTATGTATGGTGAGAATCAAGCTGAGTATGGCAACCCTCTGGAGGACAATAAAGACCCATTTATGAAGCCTGATTTTTTCACAATTGGCAATCCTCTTGATATGATTTTAGGTGGTGAAAAAGTTGAAGAAATTATCGATAATACTGAATTTACTCTTAATGATTTTGCACCATATATTCCACCAACTCCAGAAGAGATACAAGAGTCAGATACAAAAGTAACTTTTTTGGGATATTTTGAAAAATGGGACCCTCAAGAATGCTATTATTATTCTGTAGATAATACTGGATTTATGCCATCTTATGAAAGGTCAATTGGAACGTATTCGAGATATACAGAGATTGATGACAAAATTGTTCCATTTCATTTTTATATGACTTATATTAAGTTTGGCATAGGTAGAGCGACTTACGATTCTGCTCAAGAGGTGAGAAATGGGAAAATCACTAGAAATGAGGCGTTACATTTAGTAAGTAAGTTTGACGGTGAATTTCCTGAAAAATACTTAAAAGAATTTTGTGAATATATTGGTATTACTGAAGAAGATTTTTACGAGATTGTTGATAGCTTTAGAAGTCCTCACCTATGGGGGAAATCTAGGGGGGTGTGGAAGTTAAGACATACAGCTTCTGGCACAGGTATTAATGACTAAGAAAATTTTATCTATAATTCCAGCTCGCGGTGGCTCCAAGGGCTTGCCACGAAAGAATGTTATTGATTTAGCAGGGAAGCCGCTTATAGCTTGGACGATTGAAGCTAGTTTAAACTCAAAATATATAACTAAAACCGTGGTAAGTTCTGATGATAAAGAGATATTGGATATATCTGTAGATTATGGCGCTGAAATCATAAAACGACCTGATGACTTATCTACCGATACGGCAACTTCAGAGTCGGTGGTAAGCCACGTTATTGATTATTTAGAATCTACTGGGGAGATATTTGACATTGTTGTCTTACTACAGCCTACTTCTCCGTTAAGATGCTATCAAGATATCGACAGTGCATTTGAAAAAATATTTTCTTCAGGCGCTACAGCATTAATAAGTGTGTGTGAATATGATAATAAAATATTAAAAGCTTTTAAAGAAAATGAATTTGGTTATATAGAAGGTGTTTCTAACAACATATATCCATTTATGCGAAGGCAAGATCTCCCTTCAGTTTATATGCCAAATGGTGCAATATATATAATTAATGTCAAGTCGTTTAGAGAGAAAGGTTCTTTTTTAACAAACAAAACTTTGAATTATGTTATGTCAAAGGATAGAAGTATGGATGTTGATATTCTTGCTGATATAGACCAAATTAGGAACTTAATAAATGTTTAAAAATAATATATTTTTATCTTTGTTTGACCGCAAACAAAAGGTAAAAATGCTTTATCTAATGTTTTTAATGTTAATAGGGATGATATTGGAAGTATTTAGTATAGGAATAATTATTCCTATTGTAACAATTTTGTCAGATCCGGCCTCTTTGGAGGGTTATCCAATTGTAAAGTCTTTATTTAGTGAATACATTTTTTCTATTAATCAGGAGAATATGTTTATTACTGGTATCTCGCTGCTGGTGACGGTTTATACTGCAAAAACAATATTTTTAATATTTTTATATTGGAGGCAGACAAAGTTTATTTATAACTCACAATCTAATATTTCTTCAAGGCTGTTGTCAGTGTATCTAAATCAACCTTACAGTTTTCACATGCAAAGGAATTCTGCTCAATTGATTCGTAATGTGGTAAATGAAACAACGCAATTTGCCAACGGGAGTATTAATACAGGATTAACATTGATTACAGAAGTGTTAGTTGTTATGGGCATTATCACTCTGCTGATAGTTATTGAGCCAAAAGGTGCGATAATAGTTGGATTTTCTTTGATGCTGGTTGGATTGATGTTTTACTTTTCAACACGCACCTTTATTTTAAGATTGGGAGAAAGTAGGCAGTTCAATGAGGGGCGTAGAATTCAACATGTTCAACAAGGGTTGGGCGGAATTAAAGATATTAAAATATTGAATAGAGAAAATTTCTTTATTGAACGATATAATTTTAACAATAAAAATTTTTCGAATGCTGCACAAAAACAATCTTTTCTTTTAAACATTCCTAGATTAGGGATAGAGTTGATAGCAATAATAGCCCTTGGTATTTTAGCTTTTTCAATGACGTCAAAAGGCGAATCAGCTTCAAACATAATGCCGACAATGGCAATGTTCGGCGCTGCTGCATTTCGGCTAATGCCCTCTTTAAACAGGATTCTAGGAAATTGGCAAACTTTTCAATACAATCAACCTGTCGTAGATATTCTACATGGTGAATTAAATGGTAACAATGGATTGATTGACAATCAATCCATTGTTAAAAAAAGTTTTAATAACTCTATACAGTTGAGGAATGTGTCTTTTTCTTATGATGATAAACATGTTGTAGTGAACGGCATATCATTAGAAATTAACAAAAACTCCTCAATAGGATTTATTGGTGGAAGTGGCGCTGGTAAAAGTACATTGTTAGATCTAATACTTGGCTTGGTTAAGCCCACTTCCGGAAAAATTATTTCAGATGGACAAGATATTCATCATAACGTCAAAGAATGGCAAAAAAATATTGGCTATGTCCCACAAACGATTTATCTTACTGATGATACGTTGAGAAATAATATTGCATTTGGAATTGATATTGATAATATCGATGATGATATGGTGAATAAGGCTATAAAGCTGGCACAATTAGATGGGTATGTTTCAAACTTAGAGCATGGAATAGATACGTTTGTCGGTGAAAATGGAATAAATCTTTCCGGTGGTCAAAAACAACGTATTGGTATAGCGAGGGCGCTATACCATGATCCAGATATTCTTGTTCTTGATGAGGCGACAAGTGCTTTAGACCATGAAACTGAAAAAGAGGTGATGAAAGCGATTAACTTTCTGTGTGGAAAAAAGACGTTACTAATAATAGCGCACAGACTATCCACAGTTTCTAATTGTGATTATTTGTACAAGCTTGATAACGGCAAAGTTGTTTCAAGTGGAACACCAAACGAGTTAATTAATGTTTAATCTAAACAAATATAAAGACATACATAAAGGTGAAACTTGCTATATTTTTGGGGATGGACCATCAATTAAGTGGTTTGATTTAACAAAGTTTAGTGATCATGTAGGTATAAGTTGTGGAGTTATACCTTTTCATAATGACTTCGAAAAACTCAATGTAAAGTACCATATGCTCGTAGAGCCTTGGTTTTATTGTCCAACATGGATGCAGCCACATCAGTACTTAAAAGATTATAAACCCCTGTCTTATGCACAAGCGGATATAATGAAAAAATATAAAGATATAGAGTTTTTTATCAACCTTTCAAATTTTCCATGGGAAATAGGGAAAAATATAAATTATGTGCATAGAGCATTAGTAAATGATAAGAGTAAATTAATGGATATAAAAGAACTCGAAGATCCTTTTTCGGGTTCTTTTCAAGCTACATTATCACTTGCTTACTTGATGGGATTTTCAAAGGTTTACCTTGTTGGATTTGACGGATGGACAATTCAACCAGCTAGAACAAAAAGATGGTATGAAATAGGTGAGGGTGAATATTTTACCCCTGCAAATTTTGCATTAGATTTTTTAGATACTATAAAAAAAAATATGGATATCTATACTATCTCTTTTGAAGGAGAGTCTTGTAATGTGAAAAATATCAACTATAGGAGATATACAGATCAAGAGCCAATATTTAAAGAGAACAATGAAATTCTTAATAATAAGTATCTAAAAGTACTAGATTCATTTCCTGAATATAATATCTATAAGGAGCTGTAAAGTGAAAAAAGAAGTCAATATACCAGCGCCAACAATTATGCCAAAAGATGCAATGATAAGGGAAGATAAATTGAGTTTAGTTAATTTTATCAATAGTTATTATATTTATCGAGATATAGAGCTTTGTGACAATGTCAAAAAAATATTAATTATTGGACCTGGGCAAGGATTGGATACAGAAGTATTAAAATGGAAAGGTTATAAAGTAACTACACTAGATATTGATAATGCTTTTAATCCAGATATTATGGGAAGTGTTCACCAGCTTGATATGTTTAAAGACAAGCAATTTGATGTAGTAGTAGCTTCACATGTATTGGAGCATTTAGCTATACCATACTTAAATAACTCACTTGAAGAAATGGCAAGAGTTGGACGCTATTCAATAGTATACCTTCCTGTATATGGTAGACATTTTCAAGGAAGGGTGAAAATGGATGTAAAAGGCATTGATTTGTCTATTATTTTTGATTTGTTCAATTATTTTCATAAGCCAGATGGAGTTACTGCTAGATATTGTCAAGGACAGCATTTTTGGGAAGTGGGGATGAGAGGATTTAGAGTGAAAGATTTAAAAGAAAGATTTGGCCAATATTTTGAAATATTAGATGACTATAGGAATAAAGACTGGCTGCCAAGTTATAACTTTGTTTTGCAATCAAAATTATAAATATGTATGCTATATTTTGTAAGTTAAAGAATATGAGTTCTAAGTGCTTTTTTAGTACTGTTATTAGATGCATTTTAAGGGTTATATATAAATTTGATAGCTGGCATATATCTGGATCTTTTTACTGTAGGCAATACAAGAGAGACATTGTAAAAGAAGTTAATAACTTAGAGGGATTGGATAATTATAGTTGTGTGGTAGAGATTGGTTGTGGTCTTGGTGATTTGGTTTCTCGAATTAACGTACAAAGAAAGTTTGGATATGATATAGATAAAAATTCCATTAAAGCTGCAAGAGTTTTGTACAAAAAAACGCATTTTTTTTTAGGATCATTTGACGAGGTTAAAAATTCTATAGAGCAAAATATTTCGATTTTAATTCTTGTTAACTGGATACACAACATCCCTAAAGATGAGTTGATGTGGGATATTAACAATTTAGTCAATGATAAAAAAGTAGCTTATATTATTCTTGATGAGGTTCTACCGTCAGTCTCTGGCTACAAATATTACCATGATTTTTCTAATTGCTTCCAAGGGTATAAAACGCTAAAGATTTTTTTGGATCCAGAGGGTATTAGAAATTTTAGAATTCTATATAAAGTGTAGTTATGGCTAAATATATTATTCGACTTGATGATGCCTGCCCTACTATGGACAGTAAAAAATGGGATTTGTTTGAAAGAGTATTAGATGAAATTGGCATCAAGCCAATAGTTGCAGTAATACCAAATTGTAAAGATAAAAGTATGAATTACCAAGATTCAGATCCCTTTTTTTGGAAAAAAGTAAAAAATTGGGAAATGAAGAATTGGAATATTGCTTTGCATGGATATGAACATCAATATATAACTACACAGAGCGGACTTGTTCCTATTAATAAACAGTCTGAGTTTTCAGGTTTGTCATTAGAAGCCCAGATAAGAAAAATCCGATCCGGATGGTGTATTTTTTCCAAATATGATATAAAGTCGAATATTTGGGTGGCGCCCTCTCACTCCTTTGACAGGAATACATTAAAAGCAATAACGGCTGAAACCAATATTAAGATTATCAGTGATGGTATTGCAAAAAAACCATTTAATCATCTTGATTTTTTTTGGATTCCGCAGCAATTATGGAGATTTCAAAAGAAAAAAAAAGGTATTTACACTATATGCTATCACCCAAACACCATGTCATTTGATGCGATTAAGCAAGAGTTGAAATTGATCAAAAAGAACAAGGAAAAAATAGTTAGTGATTTTTCCAATTGTATTGATAAATACAATAATCGAAAGTTAACTATATATGATTTCTTTTATTCGAAATTTTTCTTTTTGAAAATCTTCATAATAAGAAGTTTTGGAAAAATTATTAAATTACTTAAGATTCAATTATGAAAATTTTATATTCATTCAATAAGAGTGGCTTTGAGCTGGAATACTGGGAAGAGGAATTAAAATATAAAGACGAGCTTATACAAGTTGTCCCATTCAATCATGGAACTTACCTTAATTCTTCATTCTATTTAAGGGCGCAACTGCTTGATGATATTTTTTTTAAGAAAGAGACTTCTTTATTAGAGCTATATAGTGATCTAAAAAAAGTCCTTAAAAAGAATAACATAGATTGTCTGATCATAGACAATAATAACCCCTATCATCCAGAATTTTTAAAAACATTGTCTGTAAAAAAGGTACTAAGAACTTCGGATGGCCCGATGACATCATATGATAGAGATTTCCCTTTTATGCATGCTGTTGATGCGGTTTTGTATCACAGCCCTGCATATAGTGAAGAGATGGACATGCATGAGAAGCTGACTTACCTGGGTGTTAAAGAGAAGTATTTATGGTCAATGTGTTCATTTGATGCCTTGAGGTCAAGAAAGAGTAAAAAAGATCTATTTAATACCGAAAGGGATGTGGATGTTGTGTTTGTTGGGGCGCTTTTTCCGAACAAAATGAGTGTGCTTGCTGGTGTAAAAAAAGAGTTTGGAAGTAATTTTAAACTTCATGGATTGGCTAATTTGAAGAAAAATTTATATTTTAATTTAGTTTATAAATTTCCAGGAATAGTAAGACCTCTTGCATTTGAAAATTATATACCTTTGTACGAACGTTCAAAAATAGGAATAAATATCCATAATCGAGGGAAATACACCGTTGGAGGCTACAGACTATTTGATCTTCCGGCAAATGGCGTTATGCAAATATCTGATGGTGGAGAGTATTTAGAGGAGTTCTTTAAAGTTGGTGTTGAGATAGAATCCTATTCATCAGAAGAAGAGTTGATTGATAAAATTAAATTTTATTTAAGCCATGATGATGCGCGAATTAAAATTGCTAAAGCCGGATATGAAAGAGTAATGGGTTCATACCAGGTGAAGAGTAAGTTACAAGAATTGTCCGTGTTGATTTAGAATTAAGGTTTAGGTGTTTTATTTTTTACTTTATCTTGTGATTTTTTTAATCACAAGTGTTGTTTTTTTAATTATTTATTTACTAAGAAGGCGTAATAAAATAATCCCTATAGATGATATTGGGCTAGTATTTAGTGTATTTATAGCTTTATACACTATCCTGCCTATTATTTCATGGCTGCTTCAAGGGGGGCGATATATACTACCGATTGGCAGGCTCTATAGTCTTCAACCAACAGTTTACGAAGTTTTAGAGCTATCTTTGATTGGGTTGTGTTATATTTTAGGCGTTTTATCAATTTATTTGTATTCTGTAAAGGGTCTTGGCATCTTGCAGCGAAGCCCTATATTAATTCACCCCTCCCTTTGGGTTAGCAATAAATTAATGTTTATAAGTGCATTTATGTATATTGCAGGATTCACTACTCTTTTGCTCATCAGGTATAAATACAATGTATACGAAGCTCAGTCATACAATGAAACTTATATTGCGTATTTAAATATACCAAAAAATATAGCACAAGTATTAAACGTACTTAAAGGTCTTGTAAGTATGTTTTATCTTGTTTTTTTAACAGGATTGTTTATGAGATGGAGTAACAAAAGAAGTCGTATTTTAATTGTATTTTTATTTTTATTTCCATTCATAATGTTTGAAGTTGGATACTCTAGAGCGTACTTATTTCAAACGATTATTTTATTTACCTTGCTTTTTCATTTGTTTGTAACCCCTATTAAAAGTTTGAAAATTATATTTGCTTCTGGCATGGTATTGTTAGTTGTTTTTTTATTGCTAGGAATTAGGGGTAGCGGTGCAATAAGTGAACAATTTATTATGCCACTTGGTGAGTTTGATGTTATATGGGGGAATGCTGTTCAAATGTTACGTGAAAAAAATCAAGAAATATTGTCTGTACCTTTTTACGTGTACTTATACGAATTTGTTGCTTTTATTCCTTCGAACATTCTTCCATTTACAAAGGCGTCTCATTCAAGTTGGCTAATGGATACGTACTATCCAGTGGCTAAAGCTGAAGGAGGTGGCTTAATGTTTGGTGCTATTGCTCAAAGCGTTATCGGGTTTGGAATGGTTGAAGCTTTTATTCGAGGAATAATTATAGGGTTTGTATCTCTTAAATTTAAATCATGGTTAAGAATATATAAATATTCTTGGCGGATCTTGATTCTTTATTTAATATTATATTTGTCAATTCCTAGTATGGCTAGAGGGTCTACTTTAGCTCCATTATTTTTAATAATAGGCTCTCCTTTAGTGGCTTTATTTCTATTGTCTATGTTAGAAAAAATTCTTCCCTCTAAAGGAAATATCCAGAAAATTATAAAATGATAATTCTGCATCTAATTCCAACTTTAGAGGGTGGTGGTGCCGAAAAACAGCTTGCAGTACTTGCTTCAGAGCAATGTAAAAACGGATATTGTGTCCATATAGGCCTCCGAAGAGGAGGTGAAAATAAGTATTTATTAAATGATTCGGTTGTAATTCACTATTTGGGAGATTATAAATCTTTAGACCCTAGATTGTTTCTATCGATATTTAGACTTATTGGAGTTGTCAGGCCATCCCTAATGCAAACCTGGCTTATTCAGATGGATATAGTTGGGGGGGTATTGTCTTTAATATCCTCTGTTCAGTGGATAATGACAGAGAGAACTTCTGAACAGGGCTATACAAGGCGGCCATTTTTTAGTTGGCTGCGACTTCAATTATCAAGATATGCCAAATATATTGTGGCTAATTCTAAATCTGGGTACCTTTATCATAAAAATAACGACTTCTGCAATAAGATAAAAATAATAAACAATGCTATAGATGTTGATTATTTTACAAAAATTAAAACACTTGATAACTCAAATAATTTTAATGGTATCACTATATTAGCAGCAGGGAGATTGATACCTAGTAAAAACTATGAAACTTTAATTAGAGCTATATCTTCGCTATCAATAGATATAGATATCAAGGTAAAAATTTTTGGCGATGGCCCGCATCGGCTCGCGCTGCTAAGAATGATTAAGTTGCATAAGATAGAAAATCTTATTAAGATTTATCCATATGATTCTGATTGGACTCATATGTTAAAAAGTGCAAATATGTTTATTAGCATGAGTTCATACGAAGGCTCTCCAAATGTAGTATTGGAAGCAATGGCAGCAGAATGTCCGTTAATAGTAAGCGATATTGCCGCACATCGTGAAATCCTACAAGAAGGGTCAGCATTATTTGTTCCAGTTAATGAGTTTGAAATATTGAATCTATCAATAATTAATATTATCAATAGTCAAGTCCAGTCTAAAAAAAGGAGCTTGAAAGCATTTGAAATTGTTAAAGGTTTTAAGATTCAAAATACATATAGGGAATATGATGAAATTTACAAAGAGGTTTTGACATGTGTGCAATAATTGGGTTTGCCTCCTGCCAGCCAATCAAGGGAAAAAAGTGGCTTAGTACTGGAAGGGATGCAATGCGCCATAGAGGTCCTGACGGTTTTGGAGAATGGTGGTCTTCTGACGATAGGGTTGGTTTTGGACATAGAAGGCTGTCAATTCATGATCTATCTATAGCTGGTCACCAGCCTATGCTTGACAAAGGAAAAAAAATTACATTAGTATTTAATGGCGAGATATATAACTATATTGAGATAAGAGAGGTGTTAATATCCAAAGGCTACAGCTTTGTTTCAGATAGTGATACTGAAGTATTGCTTTATTCATGGATAGAATGGCAAGAACAGTGTGTCATTCAATTGAATGGAATGTTTAGTTTTGCGATTTATGACAAGAGTAGAGATATAGTTTTCATGGCAAGAGACAGGGCTGGAGAAAAGCCTTTGTTTTATTCTGTTAATGATGGTGAGTTACGTTTTGCGTCAGAATTAAAAGGTTTATTAGTAGATCCATCTTTTTCACATGCCCTAGATAAAAAATCACTTGATTGTTATTTGTCATTGGGATATGTCCCTGGTGATATGTGTATTATAGATGGGGTCCACAAACTACCACCAGCACACACAATGATTTTTAATTGCAAGGATAGCACGGTGAGTGTATCTAAATATTGGTCTCTACCGATAGTAAAAGACCAAGGAGATTTAGATAAAAATGATAGCTTAATATTAAACGAACTTGAGGCACTATTAGAGAGGTCTATCAGTAGGCAATTGAATGCAGATGTACCTGTTGGCATCTTGCTTAGTGGTGGTGTTGATTCAAGCTTGATAACAGCTATTGCCTGTCGGATATCTAAAAAAGTTAAAACATATTCAATAGGGTTTTCTCAGTATGAACAATATGATGAATTACCTCACGCTAGAAATGTGTCGAACTATTTTCAAACTGACCATACTGAATTACAGGCAAACAATATAAATACCGACCTTTTATACAAATTGGCAAAACAGTATGATGAGCCTATGGCCGATTCATCAATGTTACCAACCTACTTGGTAAGTAAATTAGTTAAAAAACATTGCACTGTTGCTCTAGGTGGTGATGGTGGAGACGAATTATTTGGTGGTTATCATTATTATAGCAGGCTGTTTCAAACTTATAAAATTGGTAAATACATTCCGTTTATTGTACGAAAATTTATTTTTGGATTTCTTAAAAAAATTACCAAAACAGGACTAAAGGGTCGCGCATTGATTTCAGAATTGTCTATAGACTATGAAAGTGAACTTCCAAGACTAACTTCATTTTTTGGGTATAGGGCTAGAAAAAAATTATTGAATAATTATAGTAAATCGGTGGCCGATGTGGTATTTGAAAATAGAACCCCTCGTGTAAAGGGGTTATTGGCCAGAGCCATGATAATGGATTTCAACAATTACTTACCAGAAGATATATTGGTTAAAGTTGATAGGGCAAGTATGATTAATTCATTGGAGTTGAGGTCACCCTTCCTCGATTACCACGTGATAGAATATGCCTTTGGGCAAGTGCCGCTTAGGTTAAAGACCTCGCATAATCAAAGGAAAATTATATTAAAAAAACTATCCAAAAAAATACTACCAAAAAATTTTGACAGACAAAGAAAGCAAGGCTTTTCCATACCATTAAAGGAGTGGCTAAAGGAAGGAGAGTGGCGTGAGTTATTTAAAAGTGTACTTCTTGACTCTGACTGTATTTTTAATAAAAATTTTATTGAAAAATTATTAGACGAGCAAGATAAGGGAAAAAACCATCAAGAAAGACTGTTTTCTTTAGTGATTTTTGAATTATGGCGACAAGAATATAATATTTCATGAAAGTGTTGCAAGTAATTCCTTATATGGAAACAAAGTATGGTGGGCCAGTATTTGTGGCTACGATGATAAGTAAATTTCTAAATGTTAATAACATTGAAAATAAAATATTGTCGACAAATTCCAAGCAAGCACGAGACAATAATGCAGTAATAGAATATAAGAAGTCAGCTAGATTCTGGTTCTTCTCTTTCGATTTTTTATTTAATGCGCACAAAGAGGTTAAAAAATATGATTGTATATTGGTTCATGGCGTATATTCATTTTTTTCTTTTTGGATATTCATCCTTGCTCTAATTTATAGAAAAAACATTTTTCTAAGACCGGCTGGAATGCTTGACATGCATAGTATTTTCAGTGGTAGCCGTTTAAAATCTTTCGTTAGATTGCTATATTTGTTGTCTTTTGGTGTATTTTATTCTCTTAAATCGAAAAAAATTATCTTCAATTCTGAGAAGGAAAGAAGTAATTCATTATTTGGAACATTTAAAAAATCTATTGTGTTGTTTAACGGTGTAGATCCAGATATAGTTAACGCAGTGTGCATTAAGAAGCATTTTTCAAAACCAATAAAATTATTTTTTATGGGAAGAATCCACCCTATTAAGGGTATAGAGTTGTTAATAGATGCTGTAAATAATATAGATGCAGATATTAGGAAAAATATAGAATTAATTGTAGCGGGTGATGGTGATCGTTTATATGTAAATAGGATGAAATCTAAATCATGTAGCAATATTAAATATATTGGACATATTGAAGGTGACTTAAAATATCAATACTTAAATGAGTGTGATATTTATCTACAGCCTTCTCATACAGAGGGGTTAAGTAATTCTATGCTAGAGGCAATGTTTTGCAAGGTAGCAATGATCACGACTACAAATGTTGGCCTTGCAAACGAACTTTTACTAAATAAAGCTGCAGAGGTTGTGGCATATAAAAGAAAAGACTTAACTGACGCTACAGTAAAGGTAATACAGTCTGAGAAAATTATGGCGCAATATAAATGTAAATCTTATAAATTTGCTAATGATTTCTTTAGTTTTGAACAAAATATACATAATTATATTGATATCTTTAATCAAAAATAACTAAGAGTTTAAAAATAGGAGGAAGGTGGAATATGTACATATTAGGATTGAACGCTTACCATGGTGATAGTGCAGCGTGTATTTTTAAAGACGGTGTGTTGATTGCAGCGATTGAAGAGGAAAGAATTAGAAGGATTAAGCATTGGGCGGGTTTTCCAAGTGAGGCAATTAAGTTTTGTTTGAAAGAATGTGGTGTTAGCATTCAGGATGTCGATCATATAACTATTTCTAGAGATCCTTCTGCTAATATTTATAATAAAATTACTCATAGTTTTAAACATGCTGTGAGTTTTAAAGTACTTAAAGATAGATTGAAAAACACAAGAAAAGTAAGCTCCATTAAACAAGAATTAGCTAGTATCTTTTCTATTGATGAAGCTGAAATTAAGGCGGAAGTTCATAATGTTGAGCATCATAGGTCTCATATGGCAAGTGCATTTTTTGCCAGCCCATTTGAAGAGTCGGCAATATTGTCAATTGATGGGTTTGGAGATTTTACATCCACAATGATAGGAACTGGAAAAGGCAAGAAAATAGAGGTGCTTGACAGTGTTATTTATCCACATTCGGTTGGAGTGTTTTATACAGCATTTACTCAATATTTAGGCTTCGAGCATTATGGTGATGAGTATAAAGTGATGGGCTTGAGTCCATATGGCAAGCCTACATTGGTTGAAAAAGTAAAAGATGTGCTTCTTTTTAAGAATAACGGGCTGTTTGAAATAAATAAAAAATATTTTAAACACCCAAAAGAGGGTGTGTCAATGAGTTGGGAGAATGGCGATCCATTTATTGAGAATATTTTCTCTGATTATATGGTTGAAGTATTCGGGAAGGCGCGATTAAAAGATGAAGAAATAACCCAATTTCATAAAGACTTGGCTTCTTCTATTCAAAAGGTTACGGAAGAATTAATATTTCATATACTAAATCACCTTCAAAGAAGAACAGGGCTAAAGAATATATGTATTGCAGGCGGTGTTGCTCAAAATTCAGTTGCTAATGGAAAAATTTTAGATAGCACTACTTTTGAAAATATGTACATACCACCTGCTGGACACGATGCAGGTACAGCTATAGGTAGTGCACTATGGTTATATAACCATGTTCAAGGTAATGATAGAATTGATCCCATGCAGCATAGTTTCTTTGGTAGTCAGTTTTCTGATGATGAAATTGAGAAGTTTCTAAGTTCGAAAAACATAGAGTTTAAAAGATATAATGACGAGGAGCTAAATGACAAAGTTAGTGATTGTCTGATTAATGCAGGTGTTGTCGGTTGGTTTCAAGGTAGAGCTGAGTTTGGTCCAAGGGCATTAGGGCATAGAAGCATTATTGCCGACCCCACAAGGGACGATGCTAAAGAGATTTTAAATTTAAAGATTAAAAGAAGGGAGGCATTTCGACCATTCGCCCCATCTATTTTAAGAGAGCATGTGGCAGAGTACTTTGAAAAAGTCGATAACGTACCCTTTATGGAAAAAGTTTTTCAAATTAAAGAAGATAAAAGAGAGCTTCTTTCAGCGGTAACACATGTAGATGGAAGTGGAAGATTGCAGACGGTTGATAAGGATATTGAGCCAAAATACTATGAGTTAATACATGCTTTCTATCAGAAATCTGGCGTACCAATTCTTCTCAATACTTCGTTTAATGAAAATGAGCCCATTGTAAATACGCCTGCTGAAGCATACGCATGTTTTGCTAGAACAAAAATGGATATGATTGTTATGGGTAATATAATAGTTGAAAGGTAGGTGTTATGAAATTAAAGGAGTTTATCAAGCAAAGCATTATAGATATATCGGAAGCTATACAGGAGTCAAATAATTATGTAAATGAGAACAATATTGACGCTATTGTAAATCCTGAGTTTATCTATAAGGTATCTGGAGATGGCCGATCGTATACTACTAATGAAAGCAATGTAGATTTGCGCTATTTGGAAGATATTGACTTTGATATTGCCGTTACAATTGAGGGTGAGGCTAAAGGGGAGGTAAGTGGCGGAATAAAAATTGCCTCTTTTCATGTTGGTGGCGGCGGCTCTGTTTCTGACACAAAGCAAAATACATCAAGAATAAAGTTCAAAATACCTGTCGCTTTACCTATTGGAAAATATAAGAAAAGTTATTGAACAATATGAACGGTGTAAAAATTTCAGTCATAACCGTAGTTTTTAATAATGTCAAAACTATAAAAGATACGATAGAGTCTGTCCTAAGTCAAACTTATAAGAATGTAGAGTATATTGTAATCGATGGTGGATCTACAGATGGTACCATCGATATAATTGAAAAATTTCAAAATAAAATCTCAGTATTTTTATCTGAGCCTGATAATGGTATTTATGATGCTTTAAATAAAGGCATTCAATTAGCCACAGGCGAGGTGATTTCCATTCTTCATTCTGATGATCTGTTTTGTGATGAGTATGTGGTATCAGATATGGTAAATAAAATGTCTGAAAAAGAAGCGGAGTTGTGTTTTTCAGATATGGTTATCGTTGATAGTAAATCTGATAAAGTGCTACGTTACTATATGGCAAATTACTTTAAGCGTTGGTTGTTCAGGATGGGCTGGATGCCACCACATCCGACCTGTTTCATTAAGAAAACATTGTTTGATGAGTTTGGTCTATATTCATTGTCTTATAAGGTTGCAGGTGATTTTGATTTCTTAATTAGGGTGTTTTATGGAAGAGATATCGCTTGGACTTACTTAAATAGAGTTACTGTAAAGATGAGGCTGGGAGGGGTTAGTAATTCTGGATTATCGAGTAAAAAAATTATTGCAAGTGAGATTAATAAATCACTGAAAGCTAACAAAGTATGGTCACTTCCTGTTTTTCAATTAGGTCGATATGTTATTCGTTTGATTGAAATGCTGGTGAAGCCACAAAAGCCTTGCGTAAAGTGAAAAATTTACAAAATGCAAGTTTTGAGATAGTTCACCACGGAGCTGTTGATGGGGTTACAGGATCTTGTCATCAGCTTTTTTTAGTTATGGATGGGGTGATAATCAATCTATTTCTTTTAATTTTTCTCATGTAACCGTATTATGATTTTTGTAACAGGTGCAACTGGATTTATTGGGCGAAGATTGGTTGAGCGGTTGGAGGGGGAAGTCAAAGTCCTCTCTCGTCAAGCTTATCCTGATTATGAGACGGTGGTCTGTGATCTACAGTCAGAAGAGATTCCTGATGATGCGCTGGAGGGTATCGATACAGTTTTTCATTTAGCTGGATTTGCCCATGATATGCGTGATACAGATAAGATTGCAGACCTCTACTATAAAGTTAATGTGAGTGCGACAGTTCAATTGGCTAATCTTGCGGCAGAGTCGGGTGTCAAGAGGTTTGTGTTTGTTAGTAGTGTTAAGGCAGGTGGAAATCCACCTCTTGGAACATGCGCAAATGAGAAGGATCAGAAAAATACAGAAGATGTTTACGGAAAAACGAAACGTGAAGCAGAGTTAAGGTTATTAGAGATAGGTCAAATGTCAGGTATGCATGTTTCAATCATTCGCCCCGCTTTAGTTTACGGGCCTGATGTGAAAGGCAATTTACAGTTGATGTTATCTGGCATTGAGAGGGGGTGGTTTCCGCCTTTACCTGAAACAGGTAACCGACGCTCTATGATTCATGTAGATGACTTAGTGCGAGCGATTTTACTGGTTGCTGAAGAGAAGCGAGCTAATGGGGAGATATTTATCGCAACAGATGGTGTACCGCACTCTTCTCGTGAGATTTATAATGCGATGTGTGGTGTGATAGGTAAACCAGTTCCAAAATGGAGCGTACCAAAAATATTTTTCGATATTGCCAGTCTGATGAGTCCTCGTATTAAATATAAAATTAATAAATTACTAGGTGATGAGTGTTACTCTTCTGCTAAATTAGAGGCGCTTGGATTTAAAGCTAAAAAATCTTTAAAGGATATGAATGAAACGGATTTTTGATTTGTTACTAGGTATTATGATTCTTGTGCTGTTAGCGACTCTTATGCTGATAATTGCTGTTGCTGTTCGTTTAACCTCCAAAGGCTCTGCTTTATATTGGTCTGATAGAGTTGGCAAGAGTAATAATATATTCAATATGCCAAAGTTTAGATCAATGTTAATTGATACTCCTGCTGTGGCAACCCACTTATTAGATAATCCAGATGCGTATTTATCACCTATTGGTGGCTTCTTGCGACGT
>Ga0114933_10001706_pt1 | contig 24017 bp, 23 predicted proteins | sample 4SBtaG_FD_89691 | JGI IMG/M metagenome (GOLD analysis project Ga0114933, IMG submission 89691) | Deep subsurface microbial communities from Kolumbo volcano to uncover new lineages of life (NeLLi) - 4SBTROV12_W25 metaG | ecosystem: Environmental > Aquatic > Marine > Volcanic | place: Kolumbo... | reverse complement strand
GGAGTCCACGATGCCATCCTCAACGGGGTGGCACCCCGCCTCCGGTGCCATCGCGCCCTCCGCCTTGCCACGAAGGCGCAACCACGCTCTCGCGACGAACTCCGCGAATAGGTCGGACTAGGGCGAGCCGGCCCATGGCGGGGCTGACCAGCTATTGCGCAGACTACGACTTGCTGGGGTTGCTGCGGCGGGATGGGTGGCAGGGCGGGGCTGAGCGTACGACCGGGTCGTAGCCTCCGCTGCTGAAGGGCTGGCAGCGCAGGATGCGCCAGCAAGCCATGGCCAGTCCCTTGATCACGCCTTTGCGCAGGACGGCTTCTGCGGCGTAGTGCGAGCAGCTGGGGGTGAACCTGCAGCTGTCTTTGATCACCGCGCCCAGGGTCAGGCGCCAGAGGCCGAAGAGCGCGGCCAGCAGCCTGCCGATCATGGCTTGCGGCCGGGGGCGCTGCCCCGCTGCTCTCCACTCTTCTGCTGAGGTCTCTTGTGTTGAGCCTGGCCAGCTCTGGGGGACGGCTGTGCTGGCCCCTGGTCCTGGCGCTGCTTGCGCTCGAAGATCTGCGACAAGGCCTTGGTCGCCTCGGCCAGGGTCAGCGGTGGGGCGGCGGGACGGACGACGATCATGGTGTCCCAGCTGTGGCCCAGGCTCGGGCCCAGGCGGCGGAAGGCCTCACGCAGGCAGCGCTTCACACGATTGCGCAGGACCGCTCCGCCGACCTTCTTGCTGACCGAGAGGCCCAGGCGGGAATGGGCCTCAGAGGACGGCCTGATCCAGACCACGAGCCGTCGATTGACGAACTTGCGGCCACCGCGAAACGCGGCGTCGATATCTCGCTGATGGCGCAGACGGTGGTCCGCTCCGAAGAGCGGCCGAGGGTCGCTGCCGCTGTCAGGAACTGGCGGCAATCTTGGCTCGCAGCGCATCGATGCGGCGCAGGGTGTCGCTGGCCACGTCGTCGTAGTCGGTCAGCCGGGAGCGCATGCGCAAGAAGACGTCGAGCTCGTCGAGGGCGTCCGGCAGCATGCCCAGCTTCTCGAAGATGTCGGCCCGCAGCAGGTGATCGCTGGCCGTGATCAGCTGTCGTTCTTCCAGGGAACTGATCTCGTCCAGGCAGCGTTGGTAGCTGCCCCGGGCGAAGTCGATGGAGACCAGGATCTGACGGAGCTGCCGTTCTTTGCTCAGGGACTCATCGACCCGCTTTTGCAGGTCGACCTTTTTCGAGGGGGACAAGCGGATGCCGTCGTTGAGCGTCTCACGGGTGAGCTCGATGCCTTCGACCAGCAGGTCAATGGCTCGGCGACACAGCGCCACGGATTCGTCTTGCCGCTGGCCGTCCATGTTCACGGTGACGATCAGGTCGAGCAGGGCGTAGGTGTTGTCCTGGTGCAGCGGGAAGGTCAGCACGTGGCGCAGGTCTTCTTCGGCCAGGAGCAGATGTTCGCTCTTGGCCTCTGCCTCCTCTGTGGCCTTCTCGACCTCGGCTTCCCGGCCGTCCTCGGTGAGGAAGTCGCTCTCGAGGCGGCGCTCGATACGTTCGAGGGCCTGCTGGTGTTTCTGGGCCCGGGCCATGTGAGCCTCACCCGAGCCCAGCCAGGTACGGTAGTCCTCGCCGCCACGACCGGGCTTGAGGTCGTCGAAGATCTCAAGGGCCTGGTCGAGTTCAGCCTCCGTGCCTTGGGTGGCGCCGAGCTTGGTCAGGCAGAAGCCCTTGATGATGCGCATGCCCATATGATGCTCGTCGATGACGAGCGCCATGTTGGCCTGGTGCAAGGCCTGCCGATAGCTGGCCTGCTGAAAGAAGAGGGTGCTGTTCTGCAGATGCACCGTGAGCACGTTGGTCTCTTCGTCTGAGAGCCCAACGCACCCTGGCAAGGCAGCCCAGGTGAGCGCCACCAAGAGGAGTGCCCGGGCTGCTCTGGACCCGCCCGCGCGGGCGTCCTGAACTACGGGACCCCGCGGGGGCAGCTCGGAGAGCTTGGTCTTCGCATTCAAGAGGCGTTCACCTGCAGGAGCGAAGAGACCGGTCAGGCCAGATCTTCTGCGTCGTAGACCCACTTGTGTCCGGCGGGCTGCCATTCGACCACCTCATCAGCTTCGAAGAACAGGTTGATCTCACGGGCGGCGGCCTCGGGGGAGTCGCTGCCGTGAATCAGGTTGTAGGAACGGGAGACCCCGAAGTCACCGCGAATGGTGCCGGGCTCGGCGTCGCTGCCGAACGTGGCGCCCATCATCTTGCGGCTCACGGCGATGGCGTTGACGCCTTCGAAGACCAGGACCATCACCGGGCTCTCACTCATGAAGCGCACGAGCCCTGGGTAGAAGGGGCGCTCGCGGTGGGCCTCGTAGTGCTTCTCCAGCAGGCTCTCTTCGAGCCGGCGGAATCGGCTGGCCACGATCTTGAGGCCCTTGTCCTCGAAGCGCTTGAGGATGGTGCCGACCAGGCCACGCTGGACAGCGTCGGGCTTCATGATGATGAGGGTGCGTTCCATCGGTCGCTCTTGGGGTCTTTCGAGAAGGGGCGTTGGACGCTCCGCGCACCGAGGGGTTTCGGGCGTGGACGTCGACCGGGCATGGTACACGGCGGAGTGGTGGCCGGGGAAGTGCCGCAGAGCGCAGCGGCTGGCGGGCCCTGCTTGATACCCTGGGCCCCGCAGATCGCCGATGTGCTGCCCCAGGGAGCTCTTCATGAACACCATGCCTGACCAGGTCCGGTCCTGGATGCCCTTGCCGAGGCGGGCCGCGGGCGCGATGGCTCTGCTGGGGTTGCTGCTCTGCCCCGGCTGCCGAGTGACCCACACGGCGCCTCCGATCACAGCTGGGGTGGGGGACGAGAGCCTGCTGAGGAGGGCCAACGACGCGCTCCTGGAGCGCATTCGGGTCGAGCAGGAACATGTGGACTTCTACAATCGGGAGCTCAGCTTGCTGCGGGTGGAGGAACGTCGGCTCAGCGCCGAATTCGTCCAGAAGGAGGCCGAATACCAGCTTCTGGCCAGTGACCGGGACGGGCAGATCCAGGAGGCAGCAGAGGCACAAGCGGAGTATCAGGCCGCGCTGAACAGCAAGGTCGAGCTGGAAGGACTGCTGGCCGGAGTGCGCCAGGAGGCGGCTGCGCTCGAGCAGGAGCGGGACGACCTCTCGGCTGCCATGGCTGCCCAGCGAGCCGCCGCTGACGAAGGAGAGCTGCGCCTTGCCAACGGGGCCGCCCGACTGGCCGAGATCGCCGTCAAGGAGCTGGACCTGGAGCAGCAGCTGTCAGCCGGGCGGGTGCAGATCGAGGCGCAGAGCGCCGAACTCTTGTCGGTGCAGGCCGAGCTGGCCCAGCTGAAGCGTTCCCTGCTGGAGAGCCAGGACACGCGACAGTGGCTCCGCTCCAGCCTGCTGGCCAGCCTCTTCATGTCCTCGCTGCGACAGGAAGGGGAGCTGCTCCCTGACGGGCCGGGCGATGCTGGCTCTGCACCAGGCCCTGGGCCCTCTGCGGCAGGTCTTGAGCGGCCTTCATCCAACCAGCCCGAATCGGCAGAGAGAGGCCGTGAAGAGGGTTCAGGGGACGATCTGGACGGCACTGGCGGTGTCGATGGAGAGGCCGGGGCGGCAGCTGTGGACGGTGATCCGGAGCCGTCCCCCAGCTGAGCGCTTCTTGTCTCTGAAAACCCTGGCCCAGGGCTTGCATCGCAGGGGGGCGTTTGTAGGATCTTCCGGCGTGCGTACCCAGGGCGAAAAAGAGCGTTTCTCCGGCACACGCCAGAGGCTTTTTCGCAGGGCCCAGCACAAGATCGGGACGCAATGTCAGCACCCCGGCAAAGTGACAACCTCGACCTGATGCAGTGTGCAGGGCTGGGCATCCAGCTCGCGATCACGATCTCCCTGTGCACGTATCTCGGATACCTGGCCGACCAATGGCTCGATACCCTTCCCATCGCACTCCTTGTCGGGGCCTTCTTCGGCCTGGGCGCGGGCATGTGGTCGGCGGTGCGAGCGATCGATCGGGTGACGGGCAGGGCTGGCAAGGAGGGCGAATCTGATGGCGAGTCGTAACCGCTCCTTTGCCGTGGGCACGATCCTGGCCACCTTGGTCATTCCTGCAGTGCTGATCTCCTTGACGCCGTTCGACGCCGCTCGCAACGTGCTGGGAGTGGCCTGTGGATGGGGTCTGGCCTTGCTCGTGATCGTGCCCAGCTTCGTGGTCATGTCAGGGCTGATGGAGTCCGGCGACGACCGCCGCATCCAGGCCCGGTTCATGTACACGATGATGGCCCGCTTCGCGGCGTCCGTGGTGGGGGTGGCGCTCTTTGCCGTCCTGGTTGACGAGCCACCGCTGTACGACTTCGTGCTGGCCTTCTTCCTGGGCTTCGCTGTCCTCTCTGCCCTCGACCTCACCTTCCTGCTCAGCAAGTCACCGGATCGGAACCACGCATGAAGTCTGCTTGCCTGCTTCTTGGTTTGGTCCTCCTGGCGCCCCTGGCGTCGGGTGTTCCTGCAGTCCTGCCCGCCGTGCCGGTGCCCCTGCTGGTGTCCGCGGTGGTGGCAGACGACGGCGAGAACCACGAGGCCCCTGCGGCCCACGATGACGGTTCCGCTGGCCACGATGGCCACGACCCTCACGCCCCGGTCGATCGCGCCAACGATGCGACGCTGTTCGGCGAGTTGTTCGCGCACCTGGTGCCGCACCCGGTGGGTGCGGTCTGGTTCGGCGGCGATAAGGGCTTCGGCATGGTCAAGCCTTACGAGGCCGACGCCGACGGAAACCCGCTCAAGGGCAGCGCCGAGCACCCCGAGACCTTTCACAGCAGCGCTGAGATGTCAGAGCACTATGTCGCTGAGTTTGGCGGCGGCTTTGGCTTCATGATCTACAACATCAACTCGGTCATGTGGATCGTCTGCGTGCTGTTGTTCGTGATCTTCATGCCCATGAAGAAGAAGGCCCTGGCCCTGGCGGGGCAGGCTCCCCGGGGCGGGCTGCTCTACGGCATGATGGAGCCCTTGGTGCTCTTCGTCCGTGACGAGATGGTCTACGCGATCATGGGCAAGGAGCGCGGCCAGCGCTTTGTGCCGATGTTCCTGACCATGTTCTTCTTCATCCTGGGCCTGAACCTCATGGGCCTGGTCTCCATCGGGCCGCTGGGTGGCACGGCCACCGCGAACCTGGGCGTCACGGCCGGGTTGGCCACTGTGACCCTGCTCTGGATCCACATGTCGGGCCTGAAAGAGTACGGCCCGATCACGCACCTGAAGAACTTCATCCCCCACGGCATCCCATGGTTCGCCATGCCGATCATCGCCGTGGTCGAGATGATCGGCATCGTGGTCAAGCCCTTCGCCTTGACCGTGCGTCTGTTCGCGAACATGACTGCAGGGCACCTGATCGTGCTCGCTCTGTTCGGGCTCACCTACTTCTTCGCCAGCTACCTGTTGGCCCTGCCCATTCTTGGCATGGCCGTGGGTATCTACGCGCTGGAACTCTTCGTCTGCTTCGTGCAGGCGTATGTCTTTACTTACCTTTCGATTCTGTTCGTCGGGGCGTCCGTACACCCCGAGCACTAGGGTCAGATTCTTGAGGGACGCCTCACCGCGCTCCCCTTACACAGCAAAACTGGAGGATATCTCGATGGAAGGACTCGGCCTTGTTGGTCTGGGTGCTGGCATTGGTGCTGGCTTGACGCTTTTCGGTGGTGGTTGGGGCATTGGTCGTTTGGCCTCCGCTGCGATGGAAGGCATGGCTCGTCAGCCCGAAGCTGCCGGCGACATCCGCGGCGGCATGATGATCACCGCCGTCTTCATCGAGGGTGCCACCCTGTTCGGCGTCGTCGTCTGCTTGCTGCTCTCGCTTGGCGTCATGGGTTACCTCGGCGCCATGGCCGACGTGGCCAAGGCGGGCGCGGGCATCTGAGCCACACGCTCAGTGGAACAGGACTCGGGTGACGGCCTTCGTGTCGGTCGTCACCCGGGAGCACCCTGCGGGGATCTCCCCCGTTCTATCTGACGCGCCCAGGCAGCGCTGTTGCCTGGTGATCACCCTTTCAGCTGTCGCCCTCTGCGGTGGCCAGCTGGTCCAGAGAGACAGAGAGCACACAGAGCCATGATGACCTTCCTGGCTGCAGGCGGCTTCAACCCGCTGGCGTTCGACCCCTCGGCCTTCATTCTCACGACAGTGACCTTTCTGGTCCTGATCGGGCTGCTGGGCAAGTTCACCTGGAAGCCCATGCTGGCCGCCATCGAGACGCGAGAGACGCGCATCGATGACGCCATCAAGCAGGCTGAAGACGACCGCAAACACGCCAACGAGTTGTTGACCAGCTACCAGGCGCAAGTGGCGAACGTCGAACAGGAGATGGCAGCCTTGCGCGAGCAGGGTCGGGCCGATGCCGAGGCGATCGCTCGCGAAGTGCGCTCCCAGGCCGATGCGGATGCCGCTGCCCGTGTGGAGCGTGCGGTGAACGAGATCGATCAGGCTCGGAGCCAGGCCATCGAGGACATCCGCAAGGAGTCCGTGAGCCTGGGCATGGCGGTGGCCAGCAAGGTCGTGGGTCGGTCGCTCGAGAGCGAAGATCACCTGCGGCTGGCCAATGACGTCGTCAGCGGTCTGAGCAGCGTGGGCTCGAGCGGACTCTGAGCAGATGGCCTCCACACGCCTCATCGTCAACCGCTACGCTCTGGCCCTTCACGGGTTGGCCTCTGAGCAAGGCTCGCTCGAACAGGTCGAGGCTCAGCTGGAAGATCTGGCGGCCAACCTGGCCTCCAGTGACGAGCTGCGTCGCCAGCTGGCCAACCCACGCCTGGGGCGAGAGACCAAGAAGGCCGTGCTCTCCCAGCTCCTCGGCGACGGGGTCGACGATCGACTCCGAGCCACTGTGATGCTCATGGCCAACAAGGGCCGGGCAGGTCTGTTGAGCGAACTTCAGCCAGCTCTGGCTGATATCGCCATGGCTGCGTCTGGCCAGGCAGTGGCCTCTGTGGTCAGTGCCACGGCGCTGGATGACGACACACGTCAGCGCCTCATCGCCCAGCTCCAGGAGCTGAGCGGCAAAGACATCACCCTGGAAGAGAACGTCGACGAGTTGTTGCTCGGTGGCGTCTCCGTCCAGATCGGATCCCGCATGATCGACGGCAGCCTGAAGCGGCGCCTCGAAGTGCTTGAACACAAGATGCTGGACGCGCACATCGCGCTCTCCAGCGACGCATAAGGACACAGGCCGATGAAGCTGCAGCCCTCAGAAGTCACCGCGATCCTGAAGAAGGAGATCGCCGGCTACGACGACGCCCTCAAGGTGGAGAGTGTCGGTTCGGTCATTCAGGTCGGAGACGGCGTGGCCCGTATCCACGGCCTCGACGATTGCATGATGTCCGAGCTGCTGGAGTTTCCCGGCGGCGTACGCGGTGTGGCCCTCAACCTCGAGCAGGACAACGTGGGTTGCGTGCTGCTCGGTTCTGACCAGAAGATCAAGGAAGGGGACACGGTCAAGGGCACCGGCGCTGTCATCTCCGTGCCCGTGGGCGATGCCCTGCTAGGCCGGGTGGTCAACGCACTCGGTGATCCGATCGACGGCAAGGGGCCCCTTGGCTCCACCGAGACCATGCCCGTGGAGACGCCCGCACCGAGCGTGCTTGAGCGTCAGCCGGTGACCGAGCCCATGCAGACGGGCATCAAGGCCATCGACGCCATGATCCCCATCGGCCGCGGCCAGCGTGAGCTGATCATCGGTGACCGTCAGACCGGCAAGACCGCCATCTGCATCGATGCGATCATCAACCAGAAGGGCACCAAGGACGAGAACGGCGGGCAGGTCATCTGCGTGTACGTCGCCATGGGCCAGAAGCAGTCGACGGTGAAGACGCAGGTCAAAGAGCTTGAGGACGCCGGCGCGATGGACTACACCATCGTGGTCTCTGCTCCGGCCTCCGACCAGGCTTCCATGCAATACCTGGCTCCGTTCAGCGGCACCTCCATGGGTGAGTACTTCCGCAACCGGGGGCGGCACGTGCTGGTCATCTACGATGATCTCTACAAGCACGCCCTGGCCTGGCGTCAGGTGTCCCTGCTGCTCCGTCGCCCGCCTGGCCGTGAGGCCTTCCCTGGCGACGTGTTCAACCTGCACAGTCGCCTGCTGGAGCGGTCGGCCAAACTGTCCGACACGGCCCATGAGTTCAACCCCGACCTGTACCAGTCGGGCGGCGGCTCGCTGACGGCCCTGCCGATCGTCGAGACCCAGGAGGCCGACGTGTCGGCCTACATTCCGACCAACGTGATCTCGATCACCGATGGCCAGATCTTCTTGCAGTCCGAGCTGTTCAACGCCGGTATCCGTCCTGCGGTCAACGTGGGTATCTCGGTCAGCCGAGTGGGTGGCGCGGCGCAGATCCCGGCCATGAAGAAGACGGCGGGTGGTCTACGGATCGAGCTGGCCCAGTTCCGCGAGCTGGCGGCCTTTGCGCAGTTCGGCAGTGATCTCGACGAGGCGACCCAGAAGCAGCTCACCCGTGGCGAGCGTCTGGTCGAGCTGTTGAAGCAAGGGCAGTACGCGCCCATGGATGTGGTCGACCAGGTCATGGCGGTGTTCGCCGGCACCGGCGGCTATCTCGATGATCTGCCCGTGAACAAGGTGCTGCCCTTCGTGGACGGCATGTTGGCTCAGCTGCATGCAGCCCATTCCGACCTGCTCGATACCATTCGTACCGTCGGCAAGATTGACGACGAGACCCGTGAGGGCCTGAACAACGCCATCGCTGCCTTCAAGAAGACCTTCGCGGCCTGAAGCAGCGCGGCGACGCGGTAGTGATTCGACCACCAACGACAATGCAGAACCCCTCAACGAGCGAGGCCTGACCCATGGCCAAGGGAACCAAAGAACTCCAGCTGCGGATCAAGGGTGTCAAGAACATCCAACAGATCACGCGTGCCATGGAAATGGTTGCGACCCAGAAGCTCAAGCGCTTGCAGGGGCGCGCTGACGCGGCCCGTCCTTTCTCCGAGAAGATCCAGGAGATGGTGGGGCGGCTGGCGGGTTCGGTGCACCGCGACCTCTCGCCGCTCCTCGAAGACCGCAAGATTGAGACCACCGCCAACGTGGTCATCAGCTCGGACAAGGGCATGTGCGGCGGCTACAACGCAAACCTCGTGCGCTTCACCTTGAGCCTGCTGGGCTCAGCTGAGAACGAGCAGCGGCTGCACGTGCTGGGCAACAAGGGCGACACCCTGTTGCGCGCGCGGGGCCGGAGTGTCGACCACAAATACGACGAGGTGGTCGAGAAGCTCGACTACAACGCCGTCCGGGCCATGGCCCGCGCGCTGGTCGTGCAGTTCCTCGATGGCGACATCGACGAGCTGCGTCTGGTCTACACCGCCTATCTATCGGCCGGCCGGCAGCAGCCTGTCGCCGTGTCGATCCTGCCCATCGATCCTGCCTCGTTGCTCAGCGACGACGCGGACACAAGCGGCACCGATTTCATCATCGAGCCCGACGAGGAGACCCTGCTCAAGGACTTGTTGCCCAAGTTCCTTGAGATCAAGGTCTACTCGGCGATCCTCGAATCCCTTGCATCAGAATTCACAGCGCGCCGGAACGCCATGAAGCAGGCGACCGACGCGGCGGATGACATGATCACCTCCCTCAGGCGCCAGTTTAACCGTGCCCGCCAGGAGTCGATTACCAGCGAGTTGCTGGAAGTGTCGTCCGGCGCAGAAGCCCTCAAGTAGTTCAGTCCCAGGAGAAGATCGTGGCTACCGGTTCAGTCATCGAGATCGTCGGTCCCGTCGTGGACGTCAGGTTCCCGACCAACGAGCTCCCCAATATCTACAACGCCCTCAAGCTCGAGATTCCCGAGCGCAAGATCGACCTGACGATCGAGGTGGCCCAGCACCTGGGTGACGACGTGGCACGCTGCATCGCCATGTCGACCACCGACGGTCTGCAGCGCGGCATGGACGTCCTTGATACGGGCGAGCCCATTGCCGTGCCTGTGGGCGAGCAGGCGCTGGGGCGCATGTTCAGCCTGCTCGGCAAGCCCATTGACGGCAAGGGTGACATGGGCGACTGCCCGACCCGGCCGATCCACATGCCCAGCCCGACCTACGAGGTGCAGAAGCCTGTCACCGAGGTGTTCGAGACGGGCATCAAGGTCATCGACCTGCTCTGCCCCTTCGCGAAGGGCGGCAAGATCGGCCTCTTCGGTGGGGCCGGTGTGGGCAAGACGGTGTTGATCCAGGAGCTGATCCACGCCATGGCCACGGCTCACGATGGCTACAGCGCGTTCGCTGGCGTGGGTGAGCGGACCCGCGAGGGCAATGACCTCTATCTCGAGATGGAAGAGTCAGGCGTGCTCAAGAACACCACCCTGGTGTTCGGCCAGATGAACGAGCCCCCGGGAGCTCGTCTGCGGGTGGCCCTGTCTGCCTTGACCATGTGCGAGCACCTGCGCGACGAGATGGGCAAGGACGTGCTGCTGTTCGTCGACAACGTGTTCCGCTTCGTCCAGGCTGGTGCCGAGGTGTCTGCACTGCTCGGGCGCATGCCGTCCGCCGTCGGTTATCAGCCCACCATGGCCTCTGAGATGGGTGCCTTGCAGGAGCGCATCACCTCGACCGATCGAGGATCGATCACCTCCATGCAGGCGGTCTACGTGCCGGCCGATGACTACACGGACCCGGCGCCGGTGGCCACCTTTGCCCACCTTGACAGCACCATTCGCCTGGAGCGCAGCATCGCCGAGCTGGGAATCTACCCGGCCGTCGACCCCCTGCTCTCCACGTCGCGCATGCTCGACCCCCGCCTGTTGGGTGAAGAGCACTACAACACTGCGCGCGACGTGCAGCAGGTGTTGCAGCGCTACGCAGAGTTGAAGGACATCATCGCCATTCTGGGCATGGATGAGCTGTCTGAAGAAGACCGGGCCGTGGTCAACCGCGCCCGCCGTCTGCAGCGTTTCCTCAGCCAGCCCTTCGCCGTGGCCGAGCAGTTCACCGGCCTCAAGGGTCAGTACGTCAAGGTGGCCGACACGGTGCGCTCCTTCCAGGAGATCGTGCGCGGTGATCACGACGATATCCCTGAGCAGGCCTTCTACATGCAGGGCTCCATCGAGCAGGTGCTCGAGAAGGCCGCCGAGATGAAGAAAGAGGGCTGACCCCCGTGGCTGACATCCAGACGCTGTCCAGTGGCCTGACCGTTGAGCTGCGTACGCCTGAGGGCTCGATCTTCTCGGGTGGCGCGGCAAAGGTTCTCTCTGTGCCGGGCACCAAGGGGCCCATGGGCGTTCTGCCTCGCCATGCCCCTTTGGTGAGCTCGCTGACAGTGGGTGTGACCAGGGTGGTCGACAAGGCTGGCACCGAGTGGCGTTTCGTCACCGGCGAGGGCTTCTTGGAGATCAACGACAACAACGTCCTGGTGCTGGTGGATACGGCCGAGGATGTGAGCGAGATCGACCTCGCTCGGGCAGAGTCTGCTTCTCGCCGTGCCCGGGAGCGTCTGAGCAAAGGGCGCCCCGAGCTCGATCGTGTCCGCGCAGAGTCCTCCCTGCTCCGTGCGCGCACGCGTATTTCCGCCGCTAGCCGCTGACGGTCTCAGGCGGGCCCTGCTCCTGTTCACCACGACCGTCACCCAAGGGTGGCGCTGGGTCGCCGAGGGGGACGTGGGGACGTGCGGGTGGCCTCTCGTGCGCCCGATCGCGAAGGGAGCGGTGCCTGGTGCTGGGACCAGCCCATACTCCTCGACTAGGATGATCGGATCATGAGCATTCAAGGCATCCGTACCCACACCTGCGGCGAGCTGCGCGCAGGGGACGTGGGCCAAATCGTGCATCTGTCCGGCTGGGTCGCGAGCCATCGCGATCTGGGTTCCCTGGTCTTCGTGGATCTGCGCGATCGCTACGGCGTGACCCAGGTCAGCTTTGACGAATCTGTGCCCCCTGAGCTGCTGGCTGCGGCCCAGGGAGTGCGCACCGAGTCGGTCATCCACGTCGAAGGTGTGGTGCGCCCACGCCCTGATGGGCAGAGCAACGCCGATCGGGAGACCGGGGAGATCGAGGTCCTGGCGAGGTCGCTTGAGGTTCTGGGCCCGTCGAAAGTGACGCCCTTCGAACTCGATGCAGAGCGCATCAGTGACGAGCTGCGGCTGCAGTATCGCTACCTTGACCTGCGCCGACCGGGTCCCGCCGCGGCCATGACCATGCGCCACACGCTGTTCCTGGCCTTGCGCAAGCGCCTCGACCAGCAAGGCTTCTTGGAGATCGAGACGCCGATCCTGACCAAGGCCACTCCCGAAGGGGCCCGGGACTATCTGGTGCCTAGCCGCGTGCATCCCGGCCACTTCTATGCCTTGCCCCAGAGCCCGCAGATCTTCAAACAGCTGCTCATGGTCTCGGGCATGGACAAGTACTTCCAGATCGTGCGCTGCTTCCGCGATGAAGATCTCCGCGCTGACCGGCAGCCCGAGTTCACCCAGCTCGACCTGGAGATGTCCTTCGTTGACGAAGACAAGGTCATGACCCTGGTCAGTGACGTGATCGCAGCGGCCACCGAGGCGGTGCACCCCGGCAGCGGCCCCGCCCTGCCCCTCCCGCGCATGACCTGGGCTGAGGCCATGGAGCGTTACGGGAGCGACAAGCCGGACACCCGCTTCGAGATCGAGTTGGCCGACGTGAGCGAGCTGCTGAAAGACACCGGCTTCGGCGTCTTTCAGGGCGCGCTCTCCAGCGGCGGCCGCGTGCGTGTGTTGGCCGCGCCGGGTGGCGCCGCCCTCTCTCGCAAGCAGATCATGGGCTACGAGGCCGTGGCAAAGGAACAGGGGGCCAAGGGTCTGGCCTGGGCCAAGGTCGTGGCCAGCGAGGACGGGGGACCGACCACGGTGACTGGCGGCATCTCCAAGTTCTTGTCCGAGGCTGACGTCGCCGGCTTGATCGCCGCCTGTGGCGCCAAGGTGGGGGACTGCCTCTTCTTCGGCGCCGACACCTTCAACCGCTCAGCCGCGGCCCTGTCGGCCGTGCGTCTGGCCCTGGGCCGGGACCTGGGCCTGATCGACAAGAATCGCTTCGACTTCTTGTGGATCATCGAGTTTCCCATGTTCGATCAGGATGAAGAGACCGGAGCGTTGACCGCAGCGCACCATCCCTTCTGCATGCCCGCTGACGGTGCCGAGCAGGCTCTGGTTGATGATCCCGCGTCGGTCTTGGCCCGCAGCTACGACCTGGTGCTCAACGGCTGCGAGCTGGGCTCCGGCTCGGTGCGGATCCATGACACGGCCATGCAGCGCCGGGTGTTCCAGGCCATTGGTCTGCCGGACGACGAGATCGAGTCTCGCTTCGGCTTCGTCCTTGACGCCTTCAGCTACGGCGCGCCACCTCATGCGGGCTTCGCCGTGGGTCTCGACCGGCTGGTGATGATCTTGTCCGGCGAAGAGTCCATCCGCGAGGTGATCGCCTTCCCCAAGACGGCTCAGGCGGCATGCTTGTTGACCGGTGCACCCACAGAGTTGCCAGCCGCGCAGCTGGCAGAGGCTGGGGTGGCCGTGCTGGCAGAGGAGGCCGCTGGCCAGGCCCAGGACGACGAGAAGAGCCAGGAGGTGCTGTCGTGAGTGACGCGGTGTCCATCACCCTTCCAGACGGTTCGGTGCGCGAGCTGCCCGGCGGGGCCACCGGTGCTGACCTGGCTGCCGACATCGGGCCTGGCCTGGCCAAGGCGGCCCTGGCGGTGTCTGTCGAAGGCCAGCTCATCGATCTGTCGAGCCCCCTGGTCGGCGGCTCCACCGTGTCGATCGTCACCGGGACCAGCGATGAAGGTCTGGAGATGCTGCGGCACTCGACCGCTCACGTGATGGCCCAGGCGGTGAGCGACCTCTTCGGAGGGGCAAACGTCCGGCTCGGCATCGGGCCCACGATCAAGAGCGGCTTCTACTACGACTTCGACTTCGATGACGGTCGCCACCTGAAAGAAGAGGACCTGGCCGCGATCGAGGCGCGCATGGCCGAGATCATCGCTGCCGATCAGGCCTTCGTACGCGATGAGGTGAGTCGCGAGCAGGCCCTGGCCGTCTGGGAAGGGCGCGCTGATCGCTACAAGTGCGACCTGATCCGAGGCCTCCCCGAGGGTGAGGTGATCAGCTTCTACAGGAACCAGGGTCCTGATGGGCAGGACGCCTTTGTCGATCTGTGCCGAGGGCCCCACGTGCCCTCCACGGGCAAGCTGACCACGTCGCACTTCAAGCTGCTGAGCATCGCCGGGGCCTACTGGCAGGGCGACGAGCACAACCCCATGATGCAGCGGGTGTACGCCGCCTGCTTCGCGGACAAGAAGCGGCTGAAGAAGCATCTGCGCAACCTCGATGAGGCCGTCAAGCGGGATCACCGCAAGCTGGGCCGGGACCTGAAGCTGTTTCATTTCGCCGACGAGATCGGCCCGGGCCTGCCTCTCTGGTTGCCCCGGGGGACCATGATCCTCGAATGCCTGACTGACTACCTGAAGGTAGAGCAGGTGCGGCGGGGCTACCTGACCGTGTCCACGCCCCACATCGGTCGCAAGGGGCTCTACGAGACCAGCGGCCACTGGCAGAACTATCGCGACTCGATGTTTCCGCTGATGGAGACCGGTGACGACGGGGACGGCTTCTGCCTGAAGCCCATGAACTGCCCGCACCACATCCACATCTACAAGTCTGAGCTGCGCAGCTATCGCGACCTGCCCTTGCGGCTGGCGGAGTTCGGCACGGTCTATCGCTACGAGAAGAGCGGCGAGCTGGGCGGACTGAAGCGGGTGCGGGGCTTCACCGTCGACGATGCCCACCTGTTCGTCACCCCTGAACAGCTCTTCACCGAGTTCTGTGCCGTCACCGAGCTGGTCCGGGACACCCTGAAGCTCTTCGGCCTGGAGGTCAGCTGCCGGGTGGGCCTGCGAGGCGAGGGCGGCGAGGGCAAGTTCGTGGGCGAGGATGAGCTCTGGTCCCAGGCCGAAGAGGGGATCATCAAGGCCTGCGAGACCATGGGCCTGCCCTTCACCGTCGAGAAGGGCGAAGCCGCCTTCTATGGCCCCAAGCTCGATTTCGTCATCACCGACTCCCTGGATCGGGAGTGGCAGCTGGGAACGGCTCAGGTTGACTACAACCTGCCTGAGCGCTTCGAGCTGCAGTACACCGACCGGGATGGGGTGCGCAAGCGGCCGATCATGATCCACAGGGCGCCTTTTGGCAGCCTGGAGCGGCTCATGGGCGTGCTCATCGAGCACTACGCCGGGGCCTTCCCCCTGTGGCTGTCGCCCACCCAGGTGGTGGTGGCCCCGATCTCGGATGCCCAGGCTGAGCGGGCACAAGAGGTCGCCCAGTCTCTGACCGGCCTGGGACTACGGGTCAGGACCGATCTTGCCAATGAGCCCATCGGGCCCAAAATCAAACGAGCACGCCTTGAAAAAACCCCGTACGTGGTGATACTGGGCGGCCGCGAAATCGAAGAATCGACGGTGTCGGTTCGTTCGCGGGATGACGGCGATCTCGGTCCCATGCCCCTCGAGAAGCTTCTCGAGCGGCTGGAGAACGAGGTCGCTGCTCGTTCATAGAACGTATAGGCAGCACCAGTCCAAGACAGTTACTGACCAAACGGAGGATGAGCAACGGCACAGGCGAAGACTCGCATCAATGACGATATCCGTATCCGGCAGGTCCGCCTCATCGACGAGGAGGGCAACCAGCTCGGGGTTGTTGATACAGAAAACGCAATGGCGATGGCCAAGGAGAAGAAGCTCGACCTCGTCGAGGTTGCTCCCGATGCCAGGCCGCCCGTTTGCAAGATCCTCGATTACGGCAAGCACAAGTACCTGACCAAGAAGAAGGAGCACGACGCTCGAAAGAAGCAGCACCAAGTCGTTGTCAAAGAAGTGCGCGTTCGGCCGAAGATCGACGAGCACGACCTGCAGACGAAGATGCGCAAGGCCCGCGAGTTCCTGGAGCATGGGGACAAGTTGCAGGTCAACATGCTCTTCCGTGGTCGTGAGCACGGCTTCCGAGATCGCGGGATGACCGTCATGGTGCGGATCAAAGAGACCCTGTCGGACCTGGCCAAGGTTGAGCGCGAGCCCAAAATGGAAGGCAACCGACTGGTGATGATCCTGGCTCCACTGAGTCACCGGTAAGCCGAACGACGCCCGACCAGAAACCAATATTCGCAGTACAACGAAGGACCGCGAGACCTTTCGCGACGAGAGAGGCGCAGATCAGCGCCAAGGAAAAACGATGCCCAAGCTCAAGACCAAGAAGTCCGTCTCCAAGCGGATGAAGATCACCAAGAACGGCAAGGTGAAGCGCGGCAAGCCGTTCGGACGCCACTACAAGGCTGGCAAGACCGGTGATCGCCGCCGTAGCGTGCGTGGCCGTGTCCTGTGTGTGGGCAAGATCGCCAAGACGATGAAAACCCTGATGGCGCCGGGCAAGTAACGCCCGCCCCAGGTACCGGAGACGACAGATGGTTCGCGTCCATTCAGCAGTAGCTCGGCACAAGCGCACGAAGCGCATCATGAAGCGGGCCAAGGGCTTCCGCGGCGCCAGGAGCAAACAGCTCCGTGTGGCCAAGGAGACGCTCCTGCGCGCAGGCGCCTATGCCTACACCCACCGCCGGCTGAAACGCCGCGATCTGCGCAAGCTGTGGATCATGCGCATCAATGGCGCGGTGCGGGCCGAGGGCATGCGCTACAGCACGTTCATGCACGCGCTCAAGCTGGCCAACATCCAGCTCGACCGCAAGGTCCTCTCGGAGATGGCCGCCCGCGAGCCCGCCGCCTTCTCGGCTCTGGTCGCGAAGGTCAAAGAGCACGCCGCTGCGGCTTGAGCCCGTCCCGGGCGACCCCCCGGGAGATTCCTGGGAGCGTCGTCATGACGGACCGGCTCGCAGAGCTGACAGAGGAGATCCTGGCGTCCATCGCCGGGGCGACCTCCGCAGACGACCTGGCGCTGATTGAGAAGACGGCGCTGGCCCGCAAGGGCGAGTTGCTCTCGCTCATGCGCGGGATCAAAGACCTGCCACCCGAACAGCGGTCGTCGTTCGGGCAGTCGGTGAACGCAGCCAGGGGGCGACTCGAGGCGACCCTGGCCGAGCGGCGCGACGAGTTCACGTCCGCCAGGCTCACAGCTGAGGCAGGTTCGACGAGCTTCGATGCCAGCGAGCCGGCCCTGATGCCCATGGGGCAGGGGCACCTCCATCCCATCACCTTGGTCAGGCGGGAGGTCGAGGCGATCTTCATGGGCCTGGGCTTCTCCGTGGCAGATGGCCCGGAGGTCGAGACCGAGGAGTACAACTTCGACCTGCTGAACATCCCCCGGCATCACCCGGCTCGGGATCTGCAGGACACCATGTGGCTGGCCAGCGGCCATGTCATGCGCACCCATACTTCACCGGTGCAGCTGCGTGCCATGCGCCGGGCGAACGGCGTGCCCCCCGTGCGCGTCATCGCGCCCGGGCGGGTGTTCCGCAACGAGCAGCGGGACGCGACCCACGAGCACACCTTCCATCAGGTCGAGGGCCTGATGGTCGACGAAGGTGTTTCGGTGGCTGACCTGAAAGGCATGTTGGCCCTGGTCTTGAGCCGCATCTTCGGTTCGCGGGTCGAGGTGCGTCTGCGCCCGCATTACTTCCCCTTCGTCGAGCCTGGCTTCGAGCTGGACATGCGCAGGGTTGGCGCGGCCGAGAGCGACGAGTGGCTCGAGATGCTGGGCTGCGGCATGGTCCACCCAGAGGTCTTGCGGGCCGGTGGTTTTGACCCCGAGCGGGTCTCCGGTTTCGCCTTCGGCATGGGACTCGATCGTCTGGCGATGATGCGCTTTGGCATCGAGGACGTGCGCTGGATGATGAGCGGGGACCCGCGCTTCCTGCAGCAGTTCTGATCTCCCAATCGCTTCGCCCAGGGTTCTGACCCATGTACCTGTCTCTCAACTGGCTCGGCGACCATGTCGATCTGTCGGGTCTCGAGCCCGAGCGCATCGCCCATGACCTGACCATGCGCACGGCGCTGATCGAGGGTTTCGTCGATCAACGCAAGGCTCTGGCCACGGTTGTGGTGGGCGAGGTGCTGACCCGTGTTCCGCACCCGGACGCAGACCGACTGAGTCTTTGCACGGTGGCCTGGGGAGCCGATGAGCCCGCGCAGGTCGTCTGTGGTGCGCCCAATGTGCGCGCCGGGCAGAAGATCATCTATGCGCCGGTGAAGACTCTGCTGCCCAATGGTGTGAAGCTCAAGAACGCCAAGATTCGTGGTGTGGCCAGCGCAGGCATGATATGCGCCGAGGATGAGCTGGGCCTGGGCCCGGAGCACGACGGTATCCTCGAGCTCGACCCGGGTTTGGTGGCTGGGACGCCATGTGCTGAGGTCCCTGGCCTGCTCGACGTGATCTTCGACATCGACAACAAGAGCGTGACCCATCGCCCTGATCTCTGGGGCCACCGGGGCTTCGCCCGTGAGCTCGCGGCCATCTATGGGCGCGAGCTGTTGCCCATGCCTGTCTACGAGGGGCTGCATGGCGGGGCCTCTGCTCCGGCCATCACCCTTGAGCCTGACGCGGGTTGCCCGTTGTATGCAGGGTTGTGCGTCGAGGCCGGGCCCATTCCCTCGCCCGACTGGATGCGCTTTCGGTTGGTGGCCTGCGGCATGCGTCCGATCAACCTGCTGGTCGATCTCTCGAACTACGTGATGCTCGAGATCGGGCAGCCAACCCATCCCTCCGATCGGGAGCGATTGGGCGCTGACCAGATCGTGGTGCGCCGGGCCGCATCGGGCGAGAAGATGGTGACCCTCGACGACGAGGAGCGCGCCCTGGGCCCCGACGACATGGTCATCGCTGATGCGACGCGGGCCGTCGCCATCGCGGGCGTGATGGGCAGCGCCCATGCTGAAGTGGGCGAGAAGACTTCGCGCATCCTGCTGGAGTCGGCGAGCTTCGAGGCCACCGTGGTGCGGCGCACGTCCAGTCGGCTGGGCCTGCGCACAGACGCGCTCTCGCGATTCGAGAAATGTCTCGATCCGGCCCTCGTCGAAGAAGCCCTGGCTCGTTACGCATGGTGGCTGTCCCAGCTGCACCCCGAGGCCAAGATTGATCTCAGCTACGCCGAAGCTGGCGAGGCAAGGGCGCCCGCCCTGACCGTGTCCTTGTCCGCTGACATGGTGCGCAGGCGGTTGGGTCTCGACGTCTCCGACGAAGAGATCGCCGCGACCTTGTCGTCCATCGGGTTCGTGGTTCGCGAGGGTGCGAGCGTCGGCGAGTTCGCGGTGGACGTGCCCAGCTGGCGTGCCACCCGCGACGTCTCCCGTGCCGAAGATCTGGTCGAAGAGGTCGGCCGTCTTGTGGGCTACGACCGCATCGAGACACCGGCTCCCCGGGGCCCCCTGATCTTGGGGGAGCGAGATCCCCAGCTGGTGGTGGAAGAGGGTCTCAGAGACGCCTTCGCTCGGCGCCTGGGTTTCAGCGAGGTGTTCAACTACTCGACACTGGCAGACAAGCACTTTGACGCCATGGGGCAGGGCGAGGACGAAGATCGTCCCCGGCTCACGAACGCCCTGCAGCAGGACGCGGCTCGGCTCCGTCCCGCCGTGGCGCCTTCTCTGCTGGGGCTGCTGCAGACCTGGCTGCGTCAGGGGCCCGCGCCTCGGTGCTTTGAGGTCGGGCGTGGCTTTGAGCTGAATGACGACAACGCTGTTGTTGAGAGCCGGCAAGTGGTGGCTCTCGTGGGCCAGCGAGACCGAGGCGACAGCCGCGACCTGGTGCGTTTGTTGCGTGGCGCTCTCGACGTGGGCCTGGAGGCGCTCGGCACGGGGTTGGCTCGGTACTCCCAGGCCGAGGCTCGTCAGCGCGAGCCTTGGTTCCACCAGCATCTCTTGGCTCGGGCCGTGGTAGGAGACATTGAAGTGGCTCGCCTGGGCGTGGTCGCGCCCGAGGTGCTGCAACGGTTGGAGGTGGACGGCGGTGCAGCACTCTTGGTGCTTGATGTGGATGCGCTGGTGGATTGCGAGCGGCTGAGTGGTCGTTATCAGCCCATCCATCGCCAGCCCCCTGCGCTGTTCGACCTCGCGTTCGTGGCGAGCTATGGCTTGACCAGTGATGATCTGTCCGCGGCGATTCGAAGGGCCGGTCCCAAGACCTTGCGAGAGGTGACCGCCTTCGATGTCTACCGAGGTAAGGGGTTGGCCGAGGACGAACGGTCCATCGCATTTCATCTCGTCTTTCAGGCGCGCGACCGCACCCTGACCGAGAAGGATCTGGGCAAGGCACGGCAGCGCATCGTCGCAGCCGTCGAGAAGCTGGGCGCCCGCTTGCGTTGACCGACGGCATGGGCCGGCTATGATCAGTCAGCCGTGTCGGTCTTCGGGGCGCATTCATTCTCCCGAGCCTTTCCCTCCGATGAGGGAGCAGCCTTCTGGCCGTGTTGGACATGCCCGCCATGCGCGGGACTTTCACTGCGGGCAGCGTGCTCCCACCTGGTTTCGAACCAGGCATCGGGAGGACGTCCCTGTCCCGGGATCGACCCGGTTCTTGCCCCCAAGCTGAACGCAAGGTGCGCAGCGCAGCACTCGCCCTCATGAGACTCTCCGCGCCGCCTGGTTGAAGGCAGGGCGAAGGCTCTGCGTGGGCCCGGGGCGCGGCAGATCGGGCGTCGATCGCGACGGGTGGGGTGGGCTCAAGGGCAGAGACTCGCCGTGCTGGCGCTGCGACACTTGGATAGGCCACATCAAGGCTCTAGGATCGGGAGCACGTTCGTTTCCTCCCGTGCCAAGGGGCTGTGCCGTCATGCTGCGCTGGTTCATTGTGATCGTGGTGGCCGTGGCGGGGGCCACCTGGCTCTGGCAGGACGACCTCTGGCCTGAAGACGGCGCCCAGGCGTCGTCGGTTCTCCTTGAGCGGCCCCAGAGCGAGCGCTCCGTCGAGCCGGCGCAGGTCGAGCCCCATGTCGCCCCTGCACCTGAGCCCAAGTTGGCGGCGGCCCAGCCGAGCGTCGAGCGTGCGTCCGCCATGGCCGTGCTCACCGAGGCCCGGTCTCTGGTCAGAAGCGGTCAGGTCGCTGAGGCCACAGACTTGCTGCGCCGGCGGCTGAGGCAGCCGGGGGCTCCCCAAGCCATGGGCAAGCTGGCCTGGGAGTTGGCCGGGGTGACCACGAATGGGGCGGAGCGCCGAGGTCTGATTGCTCGCGCCATCCAGACCGGGGCCGTCTCGGGGCCGGATTACGCAGAGGCCGGCCAGATGCTGACAGTCTTGAATCGGAACCCCAGGGTTGGCCTGCTCGATGCGATCGAGACCCAGTCCTATGAGGTCAGGCCAGGGGACAATCTCTGGACCCTCTGCAACAAGACGCTCAAGACCCTCGACGGTGGGGGGTACGAGCCGGGCCTGTTGCGCTTGCTCAATGGCATGAGCAGCGACTCTCTTCAAGTGGGACAGACCCTGCTGGTACCTGTGATGGGGCTGCACATCGAGATCGATCGAGAGGGCCACGGCCTGGTCGCCTGGCTTGGTGACGTGCCTGTCCTCGCGTATGAGGTGGGGCTAGGGCGAGAGGAGAGGACTCCATCTGGCGAGTTCGTGGTCCAGGTCAAGCAGGAGAATCCGACCTGGTACAAGGATGGCCGGGCCATCCCCCATGGCGAGCCGGAGAACATCCTGGGCACCCGCTGGATGGGCTTCGAGAACCAGCCGGGGGTGATGGGCTATGGCATCCACGGCACCGAGTTGCCGGATTCCGTCGGTCTGGACGAATCCATGGGCTGCGTGCGCATGCGCAATGCCGAAGTCGAGCAGCTCTTCGAGATCGTGGCCCGCGGCACGATCGTCACCATCCCCTGACCCCGTCGTCGGGGCGCCGCAGACATTCTGGGCACTGGCTGCGATCGGGGAAGACGCCCAGCGACACGGCGGCCCACTCATCAAGGCCATGCGCACGGCTGCGAGGCGCAACTCCGCTGCCGCTGAGCTGACGGGGTCATCATCGAAGCGGCTGGGTCTGCCTGGCCTGGATTGTGACGGCGGCTGTGGGGGGCGAGCTAGAAGCCTGTGCCACGGATGTCCAATGGACCAGGGAAACAAGGCATCTCGCCTCGCGCACCTGTCACCTGGCGCTGAAACGTGCTGATCGGAGCGGTCGAGCACGGTCTGTGGTGCGGGCTCCAAGGCGTTCGAAGTCCGCCCACCGCCCGGCCGGAGCTGCCGCCCAGTGGAGAGAAATGGGCGCTTGCCACGCATCGCTACCACCAGGATCGAGGTGGCGGGAGGGAGCGCGGCAGTCGGTGGTCGTATCCTGCAGCGGCTGCAGACGGGACCATCAGTGACGCCGGGCATCCCGAGGCCAGCCCGTTGGGAGGGTGTCAGAACCCCCGGGCCGAAGGGTCTAGGGGCGGGACTCTCCTGACCCGTTATCCAGCCGAGGCTCCAGGGGAAGGGGCGCCGCACCCAATTGGGGCAGTAAAAGGGCCATATGGCGAGGATTTGGGCCATCCGCACCAATCGAGAGGCTTTGGAGGGCGCGGATTCAACGTATCGGGCTCAGGGGCCATTGAAAAGGCCAGGCCAATGCCGTTGGACATCTCAGCCAGCCTGGCTCCATAGCGTCTTTTGCGTCGTCTTTCGCTCCCAGATACCGCGCATTTGACCTACGTCCTGAGGTGGGGCAAAAGGATTGGGAAAAAAGAAGGATTGGGGGTTGTTCGATATCGGGGGATGGGTAGTATTCGCGGCTCACCAAACGGGTGAAAAAAGCTCATCTGGCGACCGCACGGCTCGAAAGGGCAGTGACGATCGGCCAGTAAAATGGAGCCCTGAGGGGCTTCAGCCGGCTTGGCTAGCCAAACGATCTTTGAAAAATCGGTAGCAAGCTTATTTAAGCGTGTGTGAGTGATGCGATCTTGATCGCATCCCTCGATTCCAAATGGTGCGCGTCCGCTTTAACCAGCGCGACACGCATCGCAGGACAAATCACTCATCATGAAGGGTTTGATCCTGGCTCAGAATGAACGCTGGCGGCGTGGATTAGGCATGCAAGTCGAACGCGAAAGCATCCCTTCGGGGAGGCGAGTAGAGTGGCGAAAGGGTGAGTAATGCTTAGATGACCTGCCCTCGAGTTGGGGACAACATCCCGAAAGGGATGCTAATACCCAATAGTCCGTTCTGGATGCGTCCAGAACGGTAAAGGTGATTCCGCTTGAGGAGGGATCTAAGTCCTATCAGCTTGTTGGTGAGGTAACGGCTCACCAAGGCAATGACGGGTAGCCGGACTGAGAGGTTGGCCGGCCACATGGGAACTGAGACACTGTCCTGACTCCTACGGGAGGCTGCAGTCGAGAATCTTCTGCAATGGGCGAAAGCCTGACAGAGCGACGCCGCGTGGAGGATGAAGGCCCTCGGGTCGTAAACTCCTGTCACAAGTTATGAAACGTACAGGTCTACCTGTGCGCTGACAAAAGCTTGAGAGGAAGTCACGGCTAACTTCGTGCCAGCAGCCGCGGTAAGACGAAGGTGGCGAGCGTTATTCGGATTTACTGGGCATAAAGCGCGCGTAGGCGGCTTGATCAGTCGGAGGTGAAAGCCCGCAGCTTAACTGCGGAACTGCCCCCGAAACTGTCAAGCTTGAGTGCAGGAGGGGTGACCGGAACTCCAGGTGTAGCGGTGAAATGCGTAGATATCTGGAGGAACACCAGAGGCGAAGGCGGGTCACTGGACTGCAACTGACGCTGAGGTGCGAAAGCTAGGGGAGCGAACAGGATTAGATACCCTGGTAGTCCTAGCTGTAAACGATGGGTACTGGGCAATGGCCGTCCGATGCGGTCATTGTCGAAGCTAATGTGCTAAGTACCCCGCCTGGGGAGTACGGCCGCAAGGCTGAAACTCAAAGGAATTGACGGGGGCTCACACAAGCGGTGGAGTATGTGGTTTAATTCGAAGCAACGCGCAGAACCTTACCAGGGTTTGAAATGCACGGATTAGCCTCCTGAAAGGGAGGTGACGCCTTATGGTGGAACGTGCACAGGTGTTGCATGGCTGTCGTCAGCTCGTGTCGTGAGATGTCGGGTTAAGTCCCT
>Ga0114933_10001705_pt1 | contig 24021 bp, 21 predicted proteins | sample 4SBtaG_FD_89691 | JGI IMG/M metagenome (GOLD analysis project Ga0114933, IMG submission 89691) | Deep subsurface microbial communities from Kolumbo volcano to uncover new lineages of life (NeLLi) - 4SBTROV12_W25 metaG | ecosystem: Environmental > Aquatic > Marine > Volcanic | place: Kolumbo... | reverse complement strand
TCCTGCCCCATTTTGCCTCTACCATCGACGGCAACACTGCTTTGGAGAGTATATACGGAGCCGTGACGTTGATAGACATTGTTCTATGCCAGAATTCATCGTCAAAGCTGATAAAAGGCTGTGGTGCAGAACTGCTACCGATACCTGCATTATTCACCAGCACGTTTATGCTTCCCAACTCGCTATTGACTCTTTCCACGAGGCTCGGCAGTAGTTCGTGGTTTTCCATGTCTCCTACTAGCTTTAGCCCGCGAACGCCCGCCGCTTGGATTTCATTAACCACCTCATCCAATTCGCTTTCAGTCCGCGACGTTACGGCAACGTCGACTCCATCCTTTGCAAGCAGAATCGCAATACTCCTACCGATTCCACGGCCCGCGCCTGTTACTAGTGCGATTCGTTTTTCCATGACAATTGCTCCTCTTATCCGTTAACGACAGTCATCTTTTTCGGTTAAACTCAAGACGCAAAGAATGATAAGTTGTTTTGCTCTGCCGTAATAGTACTGCATGGCGATCCGCGTTCATTATTCAGGATACGTATGCAATGACACCCTACGAAGGAACCGTACTGATTGCTGGTGCAACCGGCTTCATCGGGACACATCTTGCCCGTTTTTTACCCAACGTACGTATCCTCACAAGGGATTCAGCGGCGGCACAAACGACTCTCGAGAAGCGAGCCATAAGCGTTTCAAGGGGTGTTGTTCAGTGGAATCCAGCGAAGTTGTCCTTAGACGCGTCCGCACTCGACGGAGTAGACGCCATCATAAATCTCGCTGGTGTCTCTGTGGCCGACGGACGTTGGACCAAGGCACGTAAGACGAAAATACTGCAAAGTCGGCTCAACGCAGTAAACACAATCACCTCGGCATTAGCAACTTCTCCTCACCAAGTCCATTCACTGATTTCTGCATCCGCTGTTGGATATTATGGTAGTTGCGGTGACCAGATCCTCACTGAGACTTCCGCTCCCGGCATCGACTTTCTAGCGGATGTCTGTAGGCGATGGGAAGAGGCCGCCCAATCCTGCAATGTGAGAGTGGTCACTCCACGGATCGGGATCGTTCTTGGCCCTGATGGTGGCGCACTGCCCAAAATGGCCTTGCCGTTTAAGTGGTTTGTCGGAGGAAAGTTAGGGACCGGCACCAATTGGATGCCGTGGATACACGTTCACGATCTGGTTGGTCTTTTTAATCACTTGCTAAACTCCGCCGCAAATGGCCCGATTAATGCAACCGCACCGAACCCCGTCACAAATGCTGAATTCACCCAGGCACTTGCCGGCACCTTGAAGCGACCAGCGTTGTTCCCTGTCCCACGCTTTGTGTTACGCTTATTAGTCGGCGAATTCACTGATGCACTTTTTGCATCACAGCGTGCGGACGCGGCTAGAGCGATCGAGGACGGTTATGAATTTAACTTTCCCGACCTCAAGTCCGCACTTCAAGACATCTACTAACCCACTTCTAATCCTATAGCCCATGAGCAAAAGAGCCTGGCATTCCCTGCGGCGTGATGTAATTGGGTGTGAGTTATGCCCGCGTTTGATCTCACATTGCAAAGAGATTGCCAAAACAAAGCGTCGGGCGTATATCGATGAGAATTACTGGGGAAAGCCTGTGCCTAATGTCGGAGCGCCACCCGCACGATTATTGGTTGTTGGCCTCGCGCCTGGCGCACACGGTGCGAATCGAGTTGGGCGAATGTTTTCCGGCGATCGAAGCGGTGATTGGCTGTACGAGGCGCTGCACCGTTTCGAGTTTGCTAATCAGCCGACCTCGTCGTCACTTGAAGACGGCTTAGAACTACAGGACTGTGTCATTACAAATGTCTGCAGGTGCGCTCCTCCGGGAAATAAACCGACTACCGAGGAATTGAATACCTGCAGCCAATATCTAGATCGCACTTTTGAATTAGTACAGCCGGACGTCATCATCGCGTTAGGCCAGTTAGCTTGGAAGGCAATCCTGAATTACTTCAGCACCCGAATTGACTTGCCCAAGCCACGTCCCAAGTTCTCACACAATGCAATGGTCTCCCTCGAATCTCACATTACACTGCTTGGCAGCTATCACCCTAGTCAACAAAACACGTTTACCGGCCGCCTTACAAAGCCGATGTTCCATCGTGTGTTTAGACGCGCCCGCCGCTTGCTAACGTGACCCAACGTCAGGACCGCCTCATGATATCTGACGAATCGCTACAATAAGTGCAGGTAATTCATCCATCGCTGTTTTGGGTATCAATCTCATGTTGCGCACCTTACTTAGTTCTCTTGCCCTTTGTTTGATATTCGCCGGTCACACACAGGCATGGCAGCAATCCGAATCACCCACTAGCGACTTACCAACCGTTCAGGAAGTAGCGGAATCTGTAAAACCATCGATCGTAGAAATTTCCGTTTCCGGTCGCGATGGAAAGAATCGAGGCGTGGGTACAGGCTTCGTCATATCCGACGATGGACTCATTGCCACGAACCTGCACGTCATCGGTGATGCTCGGGCATTTACCATCAAGACTTCAGACGAGAAAGAACTGACTGTTAAGACGATCCACGCCTCGGACCGCGCGATGGACCTTGCGATCATCCGTGTCGAAGAGCAAAACCTGCCAGCCCTACCATTAGGAGATGTCTCACAACTGAAGCAAGGCACTCCAATTGTTGTGATGGGAAACCCTCACGGATTGAAGAATAGCGTAGTTAGCGGCGTAAACTCCGGATTCCGTGAGATTGAAGGTCGTCAGATGATTCAACTAGCCATACCTATTGAGCCAGGAAATAGTGGTGGTCCTGTGCTGGATCGCAGCGGAACGGTGTACGGCGTCGTTACGATGAAATCCACCGTCACACAAAACCTTGGATTTGCGGTGACGATTGACTTATTGAAATCGCTGCTCGATAAACCTAATCCCATCCCCTACGACAAGTGGCTCACAATTGGAGCTCTCAACGCAGAGCTATGGACACAAGTATTCGGCGCACGTTGGCAACAACGCGGCAGCAAGGTCGTTGTCAGTGGGCAAGGAGCCGGCTTTGGTGGAAGATCGCTTTGCCTAAGTAATAAAGAACTACCTGAGTTGCCATATGAAGTCGCAGTCACCGTCCGGCTGGATGATGAATCAGGTGCAGCGGGATTGGCAGTCTTTAGTGACGGTCAGGATAAGCACTATGGCTTCTATCCAACGAACAACAAGATGCGTCTAACGTTTTTTGACGGCTCAAGCGTCTATAGCTGGAAGGTTCTTTACGATCAGCCGAGTGATGCGTATCGATCCGGTGACTGGAATCAACTGAAAGTACGAGTCGAGGAAGACAGAATCAAGTGTTTTCTAAATGACAAACTAGTTGTGGAGCATGAATCACCAGAGCTTTCCGGCGGCAAAGTCGGCCTCGTCAAATTCCGGCAAACCGAAGCGGAATTTCGCGGATTCACGTTAGCCAGAGAGATTCCATCGACACGTCCGGATAATCAAACAATCGATAACCTCACCGCTGCGCTGAAAGAACTATCAGAACTGCGTCACTTAACCGGTGACGAACTGGATCCGTTAAGCGATTCGCCAGAAACAACTCGGGAATTAATCGATGACGAAGTCGCTAAGCTTGAAACTCGTATAAAAGAACTGCAACAGATCGCAGCGGCGGTGAAGGTAAAAAGCATTGCAAGACAAATCACCGAACAGCTGAACCATTTTGACAAACGCCAATCACAATACCTCGCTGATCCGGAACAGAATCAACGGCCACACTTCGATCTACTTCAGGCAAGCCTGACGATCGCGCTTGTCGATGAAGAAGCATTTTCCGTGCCAGCTTATCTTGAGTACATTGACCAGGAAGTCACAACAATACAAGGAACGTTACCTGATGACGCCACACCTGCTGACCGGCTTAAAGCCCTAAAGAAATACATGTTTACAGACAATGGTTATCATGGCAGCCGCTTTGATTATTACCATCAAGCCAATAGCTATATGAATCGTGTAATCGATGATCGAGAGGGAATTCCGATCACCTTGAGTATGCTATTCATGGAATTGGGCAAGCGACTTGGGCTAGACATTAAAGGCATCGGCATTCCCGGGCATTTCATTGTCGCTCATTTTGATAACGATGATGTCCAGTACATCGATGCGTACAGCGAAGCCACCACGCTAACGCTTGATGAAGTTAAAGCGTTGGCAACAAACGGAAGGCCCGGGCAGTTCCAGGATGACTATCTGGAGCCGGTTGACCATGTTGCCATTCTCACCCGCATGCTCAACAACCTGCTCGGGCTGGCACAAGACAAGCAGGATAAACAAGCAATGCTGCGCTATGCTCAATTACAAATGGCTGTGAATCCTGAAAACGTACAGGCACGTGGAATGCGCGCCATACTGTATTTTGAAACAGGTCGTCATGCCGCTGCCATTGCTGACCTCGACTGGTTTCTTGATGAGCAACCACCGGAAATTGATATCGAACAGATTCGCCGCATGCGTGACTACTTCATACAACAAAGCAACCGCTAGAAACGCAACAGCATCTCATCGGATACTCGTTACGTCTCTAGCGGCTTATTTGCCGTTTATCTGGGGAGGTGCTATTTGATCGAAATAGCAAAGTCGCCCCGTACATCTCGCCAGATAGCGTGAATGTGACTTGCCGGATTACCAGCCGCGTCCGGTTGAGTGTTGACGAACTCAATCAAGAATGTAGGTCCTTGAATGCGATAGTAGTGACCAATTCCTGGCTTCAATGCTCCAGCCCATCCGAAGTAGATCTTCTCCGGGTCTGCTTCAACGATTTCACGGATACGGTCGCGTCCCACCTGCAATTGCACGGTGTAAGCATACGTATCGACGAGATCTTCAAGCGTTTGCTGTTGCTCTCGCGAAAGTGCCTTGTATGCAATTCCGACAGGATCAGCAACTGGCGGTTGCGCTTCCCCTGCATTCCGCACTTCCCGCGGTGCTTCTTCTGCAAAGATCGCCGTTTTCTTTTGATCATCATCTAGAGAATTAACCAGTTCGAACGCCAAAACCTCTTCGTCCTTAAGCACACGTGTGCCCTTCTTGATTCCAGCGGTATCTGAACTAACGACTGTTGGGTTTGCACAGAGAACCGTTGGAGTTGACGATACGACGTCATCACCTTCCAAAACAAAGTTGAGTGAAAGATGGTGACCTTCGATACTGAGTCCCCACTTACTGTCACCCGCTGGGTCTCCGAATACTGTGAAATAGTATTTTTCCGGATCTCGAGCGAATTTGCCGGGATTCGCTTTTTCTAATTCGTGAAGTACACCCTCTAGTGCCATGATCGTCGTTGTCTTTTCATAGCCTATTTTGCTGAGCGTCGAGGCCATCAGCGCCATGGCGGCTTTCTTCTGCTTGCCATTCATGCCCGAGTAAATGGCTCCCTTGCGTTCTTTCTTTGGAATGAAATGCCAGTCCACTCGCTGTTCAGCATCATACGGCATTACGGCCTTAGCTTTTTGCTCATCATCAAGCGCAGTTAGAAATGTCTGTGCGGCCTCAGAGATTTGTTCTGCTGGAGAATCAGCATAATACGTCCAACCAACGCTGACGGTAACAACCGCGAGCAGTGCCACGGTGATTCGGTGTCTCTTGATCATCATAGTCCTTCGTTTCTATTCGGTTATCGTCTGCAACACCCAGTGAAATTGTCACGCTGTTGCGAACCTCCATCATATACCAAAGCAAATCGTTAAAGTAGTATTGAGTGGAAGCGGGCTACTCGCCGTGCGAATCAGAGTTTTCCACGCACCAATCATCGCAACTCCCTTGTCCAAATGTCACTGTATCTTGTTGAGACTTCCGACTGTGACCACACTCGAGTGCTCTCGATAAATCAAATGCAACAATGGCTTAGCGACCGCGGGTTATTCCGACGAAATAAATCAGCCGATGACGAAATTGTGCTGGAATTATTCAAACACCACTACATGCACTGCGAACAGTGCAACACCACAGGAGTTTCCGTTCGTCCACATCAGGATGAATGGGAGGACTTTGGCGGTCTGGATCAGGCGGCCTGTGAGGATTGCAAAAAACCAATCGACGCCCTTCGCCTTGAAGTTTTCCCTGATACGAGAGTTTGTTCGTTGTGTCAGAGGATTCGTGAGGCCGGCCAACCTGAAGCAACTGTCTATTGTGATCGTTGTGGTGATGCAATGACTAGTCGCAAAGCTTCTTCTGGTATTACACGATATGTACTCGCGTGCCCAAGTTGTGGATATCAGCCATAATAAAATGAATGTCACTGTGCTAACAAACTCACTCACGCTCCTTATTGTCAGCGTGGTTCTCGTCGGATGTACCGAACCACCCGCGGACACTGTAAACAAGGCTATTCTTATTCAAGAATTGACCGCCGCTGTCCAAAACGGAGAGGAAACGGTCGTTCAGATTTCTGAAGTACTGATTACCGACGAGGATCTGGATCATTTCGTTAATCTGAATAACCTTGAGCAGCTAATTCTCGACACAACGACTGTTTCAGATGAAGGGATGCAAAAACTGGCTGCTCTGAAAAATCTAATTCACCTGCGAATTCGCAATGGAACGATTACAGACGCAGGGCTTTTGCACATCCTCGAACTCACGAAACTGAAGTTCCTAAATCTGCCACACGCCGAACTTACCGACACTTCCGTAAAGGAACTAAACCGACTGCGCGACCTACAATTGCTTCGCTTAGGAAGCTCGAAAATGACAAACGAATCACTGCGACACATTGCACAAATGGAGTCTCTCTTGTTTGTGCATTTGATCGATGTGCCGATTGACGATGAAGGACTGAAACACCTGCACCAAATGCAGCATCTGCAATCGCTGTATATCGACGGTGGCGATGTCACAGACGATGGCTTGAGCGACCTAATGACCGCATTACCAAACCTTCACCTGCACATTAATCAACAACACCACGACTTAGTAACAGCCGACCACGACCATTGATTCTGTCGCACCCAAGACGAATTAGCGAAGGCGAACATTCTTAAGAAGGTCGTATAGTTCTGACATCGCTGCGACTTCTGCAGCACATCCCTGCATCGAATAAACGTGTAAGAGGTTTGCCAACAGTCTGGCCAACCATTGTTTATTCGTCGCCGTTTGAAAGCACCTTTCGTCGCCACCCGGTGAATAACCCGTGATTTTCTCGATCAGAGTGCATGCGTCACTATCGGATAACAGGCGACCACCATTAAACGGGTCGACCAGCATCACGTCGTGCTTCGTATATATCCTGATCAGGAAATGACCTGGCGCATTAACGCCCTCGACCTTAAGCCCCAATCGGCCAGCGACCAACTTATATACAAGACATAAAGAAATCGGGATACCACGCCGTTGACGAAGGACAGCGGGCAGAAAGCTGTTGCTTGCTTCATAGTAGCCATTGCGACTACCCATGAAGCCCTCTTCAACAAACAACACCTCGTGTAAATGAGACAGCATTGCTAAATCACTGTTGGATTGAACACGTGTTCTCACCTGATTTGCAAGATTGTCTAATCGTGTGTTTACTTCGGCTATGCCATTATTTGGCTGCACATGTTGAGATACGGCTACGGCTGCCGTCATTAACCCTTCGTCACTATCGAGGCGAGTCAGCTGTTCAGAGAACAGTTGATATACGCAATCGTTACAGTGAGCGGGGCTTTTCATGTTTTCATCCGCCGTTAACTTTTGTGTTTACTCCAAAACGGACGCTTTAAGACTGACGTAAAGGTACAACAATGCATAACCAATTGTCAAACAAATCCGACCACACTCTTTATAACTGGCATCTTCCACACCCCGTATTTTTCTTATAATGGATGCACATTATCAAAGGGAATGCGGTATAACTCCACCACGTATTCATTGCTAACAAGTAACACCACCGGTTACCTTTTCACTACATGATTCGTAAAGCTATTACAAAAAGAGCCCAGCGTGTTTGACAACTCTGACAAAGAGCGCGTTCGAGAAAGCTTAGACATTGTCGAAGTGATTAACCGAACGGTAAGTCTCAATCAGCGCGGCAGAGATTACGTTGGCCTATGCCCCTGGCATGAAGACTCTCGACCCAGCTTAACTGTCAACAAAGCCCGCCAGACCTGGCGTTGTTGGGTTTGTGACAAAGGGGGTGACATATTCAGTTACATGATGGAACGCGAAGGAATCGGTTTTGCTGAAGCACTCGAGCAGCTTGCAGACCTGGCAGGGATACAGCTCACCCGCAGTAAACAGCCTCGCTCAGAACCGGGTAGCGTTGACGACCCTCGTTTTCAACGCCAAGCCATGCAGTGGGTCGAACAACAGATGCATCAGTTTCTGACGCAGTCGCCAAACGCCCAAGTCGCACGCGACTATCTGCAAAACCGCCACATCAATCAGGACAGCATTGCTCGTTTTAATATTGGTTTTGCCCCGGATAGCTGGCAATGGCTGACGGATCTCGCAAAAGGCACGCCATATCCACTCGAATTACTTGAACGAATCGGAGTCGTCAAGAAATCCGAAAAGGGACGCCATTACGATATCTTTCGAGGTCGCGTGATGTTCCCAATTCATGACAACTCTGGACGCTGCATCGCGCTTGGCGGGCGAATTCTACCGGACTTTACGACGGATCAAACACCGAAATATGTGAACTCGCCGGAGTCCCTCTTGTTTAAGAAGAGTAAAGAACTCTACGGCCTGGATCTGGCGATGGACTCCATTCGTAAGGACCGCCGCGTGTTCATCATGGAAGGCTACACAGATGTGATTATGGCTAGCCAACTGGGCGTAACCAATGCACTGGCAGTGCTTGGTACCGCTGTCGGTGAGCAACATTTAAAGCGTCTAAAAGGGATTGCGGATCAAGTCGTCCTCGTACTCGATGGCGATGAAGCTGGGCAGCGGCGCACGAGCGAAGTGCTCGACTTATTCATTCGCGGTCAGGTCGACTTACAAATACTACCACTACCCACGGACACCGATCCCTGTGACTTTCTGCTCAACAACGGTGCTGACGCTTTCCGCGGACTCATGGAACAGGCTATGGATGCCCTGGATTTCCGAATTGAAATGGAAACCGCCGGCATAAACCTGCTGGTCGAGACACATAAGGCAAACGCGGCACTGGAGAATATTCTGCAGACGCTTTCACAGATCCCCAAGAGCGATAACGCCGCAAACCTGCGGCTCCGCCAAGTATTCCCTCGAATTGCGCGGCGGTTTGGAATCACCATTGATGACGTACGAAATCGACTGGGACAACTGAGAAAAACACAGGCTCCTCCCAGCCATGTTGAACCAAATATCCCGGCACCTCAAGCGCCTCAACGCAAACCAAATCTAAACGTGAGAGAACATGAGCTAATCGAAATCCTTGTTCTTAATCCAGAACTCACTGATACAGCAGTAACTGGTATTTCCATTGACCGTTTGCCTTCTGAGCATGCACGACTGATCATTCAGGCGTATCAAAACCGTCTGAATTCCGGAGCATCTACAGAATTTGCAGATGTTTTATTGGAAATCGAGGACCGAACGCTAAAATCACTATTGGTAAATGCAATCGAAAACGCTACAAACAAGGCCGCGTCGGTGAGAGAGTCCGCCGAAGAACGGCTAAACGAACTTATAGATGCGTATGCAAATGACCTAAAAGAAGGTCAGATGCGACAGAATTTGGAACAGCTGGTCAACCAGGACCTTGCCGAAGACGACGAAATGGAGATTCTGAAGCAGATACTGGATGATGAGCGACGCCGTCACGGAATTTCCTCACCCATGGATGGGTAGGAATCGCTCGTTGCCTACTGGCACCTATAAGTGCAAAGTAGGATTGGTGTTCTAGAAGACGCAGGAAGCGTAGGAGGGTTGGAACACGTGGAGTTTTACGAACAAGATTTACAACAACTAATTGCAAAAGGCAAGTCACAGGGCTACCTCACATACGATGAGGTAAACGAATATTTGCCCGATGACGACGTAAATCCGGAAAAGCTCGATGAGCTTCTCATTGCGATTGATCAGCAGGGCATCAAGCTCCTTGATAAGGTACCTAAGCCACAGGCTCCCGCAACAACGCAGGCTAAAGGCTCAGCTCAGCCAACGGGCAAAACGCAGGAAATCGAACCGCTGAGTAGCGCTGATTTACCCAAGCTTTCAGATGATCCGATTCGGCTCTATCTATCACAGATGTCGGAGATCCCACTTCTCACACGTGAAGAGGAAATCTCGCTGGCAAAGAAAATCGAATTCACCAGACGCCGTTTTCGCCGCTTAATTCTGGGCTGCGATTATGCGATGCGAGCGACTGTTGAAACGCTAAGACGCGTTTTCAACGGCGAATTACCGTTTGATCGGACTATCAAGGTCTCCTTGACCGAACGGCTCACAAAGGAACAAATCCTGGCTCGCATGCCGCATAACCTCAAGACGCTTGACTACCTTTTAGAAGAAAGTCGAGTTGCATACAGGACAATGGTAAGTAAGTCTGCAACCACCGAACAAAAGGGAATTGCTCGCAAACAATTCCTTCGAGGTCGCGAAAAATCCTTACAACTGGTAGAGGAAATGAGTTTGCGTACACGTCGAGTTGCTCCGCTCATGGATCAACTCAATGACTTCTCCCGACGAATGACCCAGATTAAACGCGAATTGGCAGAGCTCAAGTCCGCACGCACGGTGGCCGCTCGCGAAGAGCGAACGTTACTAAAACGCGAATTGCATGATCTCATGCTCATGGCGCAGGAAACACCGGCAAGTCTTTCCTTACGCTGCAGAAAACTGGCCTCGCAATTTGAAGACTATGATAATGCCAAACGCGAACTCTCAAGCGGTAATCTGCGATTGGTCGTTTCGATCGCCAAGAAATACCGAAATCGTGGCATGAGCTTCCTTGATCTAATTCAAGAAGGCAATACCGGACTGATGAGAGCTGTCGACAAGTATGAATACCGTCGAGGATTTAAATTTTCCACCTATGCTACCTGGTGGATCCGCCAAGCAATTACGCGTGCCATTGCAGACCAGGCCAGAACCATTCGCATTCCCGTTCATATGATCGATGTTCTGTCAAAATTGCGACAACTTCAACGTAAGATGCTTCAGGAATTCGGCCGCGAACCGACCACAGAGGAATTGGCGGACCATACAGAGTTATCTGTTGAAGAAGTTCGCCGTGTTATGGACATCGGCCGCCTCCCGGTAAGTTTAGATAAACCCATTGGCGATGGCGAAGATAATAGCTTTGGCGAATTTGTGGAGGACGATGCGAGTGATAATCCAGTTCTCTCGGCGTCGAATGCCATCCTGAGAGATCGAATCGAACGAATTCTCAAAACCTTGACTTACCGCGAACGGGAAATCATCCGTCTCAGATACGGACTAGGGGACGGATACACGTATACCCTTGAAGAAGTCGGCCGTATTTTCAAGGTGACGCGAGAGCGTGTACGGCAAATTGAGGCAAAGGCGGTTCGCAAGCTTCAGAATCCTATTCGAAGCCATCAACTCGAAGGATTTCTGCAGGAAGCGAACTAGTTGGACTGGATAATCTGCTGATTCGCCACGCAAATCTATAATGCCACGCTACACAGATGCGAGGCAAGAGGTTAAAACGTACTGATTGACGCCACTTGTCTGTCAGTACGTTTAAACTCCGGCCTCAAGGTCTCCATTATGAGCGATTCCCATAGTACGCTACGTCAGTTGCACCGTATTCATCGGCAACTGAATGACCTCAACGGACGACTTGAACGGGGCCCAAAACAGATTGCCATAAAACAGGCAGCCCTGGACAATTCACAAGTGGCTATCAAAACGCATAAAGCGGCCATTCAAAAGATGCAAATGGCGTGCGATGAGCTGGAACTCGAATTAAGAGAAGGCGAAGCCGCCATCGAAAACCTCCAGGCAAAACTCAATACCTGCGCAACCAATAAGGAATATCAAACACTCACCGAGCAGATTGCCACCATTAGAAAAGCAAACGATACACTATCTGATACAATTCTTGCTGCTATTGAAGATATCGAAACCGAACACGATAAGACCTCCGGACTGCAGGATACTATCAATGATGCAGAAACGCATCTTAAGAAAACTCAGGATACCGTTACTCAACAGGCCGCTCAAATTCAAGCTGACATCGACCGTGTGACATTAGAACAAGGCGAAGCAGAGGGTGAACTGCCAGAAGACTTTAAACCAGATTACGTTCGTATGGTACGATTAAGAAATGAAGACGCGATGGCTCAGCTAGAAGGAAACTGTTGCGGAAATTGCTTCAAAACGATCACACCGCAAATGATGGCGGAAATCAGCATGGTTAAACTTGTGACATGCAAGACATGCGGAGCGCTACTCTATCCAGAACTAAATCAAGTGATTGAGTAACAGATACTCAGGTTTTTTATTAACACGAATGCGACGCGGGAGTAAATGTCATGAGCGATTATGTACCCATGACCAAAGAGGCATACCAAAAGAAAAAGGAAGAGGTAGAACGCCTCGAAAATATTGAGATGCCTAGCATCGCCGAGAAGATCGCGACAGCCCGCGAAGAAGGTGATCTAAAAGAAAATGCTGAGTATCATGCTCAGCGAGAAGCACAAGGTATGCTGCAGGCCAAAATCAACCAGATCAAAAGCCAGCTATCTCGCGCCAATATCATCGACACATCCAAACTTCCCAAGGATGAGGTGGCGTTTGGATGCACGGTCATTGTCAAAGATCTCGACTATGGCGATGAGGAGGAATTCACTCTGGTCGGTGCCGGCGACGAAGACTATGACGCAGGTAAATATCTCATTACAAGCCCTATCGGACAGGGATTGCTTAGTAAGAAGATTGGCGACAAAGTTGAAATCGATGTACCTGCTGGGTTACTGAAATTTGAAATCCTCAGCATCAACTACGACAATCTCTAATCCGCACGGACCATCTGTTCTACATATTCTTCGATTTCCATTAACGTGGGACCAAGTTCACCGTTAATGACAATGTCCGCCAGATGATCCTTGCCAGTCTCCTCGCGATTTACAATCGCTACCGTACGCAGCGGACTATTGTTGATCCATGGAATGGATGCTGCTGGCTCTACTACCAATGAAGTGCCCATTGCAATCACCAATTCCGCCTTGCGCAGCGTGTCTATCGTGTCCTGCATGACACGCTCATTGAGCTGTTGGCCGAAAGAAATCGTTGCGTGCTTGGTGATTCCGCCGCACTCATCGCATTTGGGGCACTGATCCTCCGTTAAGAAGCGGTGCACCATTATTTCAGCATCTTCGCTCCAACCACAGGATAAACATGTGACGCGACGTGCTGTCCCATGAATTTCAATGACATCTTCACAACCGGCCTGCTGATGAAGTCCATCTATGTTTTGTGTAATCACCCGTGCCACCAGACCACCTCGCTGCCATTTGGCTATTACATTGTGGCCCGCATTTGGTGAGCTGTTCGCAAACTCCGTGTGAGCAATGGACTTTTGACGCCAGTATTCATAACGTGCTTCTCGATCGTTTACGAATTCATCAAAATACACTTGTCGATTGCTCGCCCATACCCCATCGGGCGACCGAAAATCGGGAATTCCGCTCTCTGTGCTTATTCCTGCTCCAGTTAGCACTACTGTGAACTTTGATTCGCAGATCTGCGCTGCAAATAGCCGATATAGATCTATAGGCTTCTGACTATTCATAAAAGCGATTTAGTAAAGTGACAGGCTGATGGACACCAGCGACATTGTTTATCGTGACGCATGTGCAGATGACGCTGATCACGTGCTGGAATACCTCGAACCGTTCGTCGTAGCACAGCAGATTCTACCACGTAGTTCCCGAGAAATGGCTGTATTGGTTGAGAATGCCTTCTTGGCTCATCGCGAAAGCCAAATCGTCGGCTTTGCTGCTATTGAAATCTACTCCCTTAAACTGGCAGAAATTCAATGTTTGGCTGTCAGTGCTGAGGTGAGAGGACTTGGAATTGGAAGAGAACTGGTGAATCGTTGCGTAACGGTCGCTCGCGAAAAAGGGATTCTCGAAGTGATGGCAATTTCCTCCTCTGATGATTTCTTGACGCAATGCGGTTTTGACTATACGTTGCCAAACCAAAAGCGCGCGCTCTTCTATCGGCCTGGCGACAATTCTTAAACGGCATTCGCTGATAAACTTCTTGAGATACCATTGTCACAAGAGTTAAAATATGGACGTTTGGTCTTACGACCGCTTTTGCCGTCTCCATAAAGCAGACTAAGGTAGTTCCCTATGTTCGATAGACGCCGCTTTCTGACCACTTCCTCGGCCGCCACACTTTCGGTTTCGCAATTACTGTACGGTGAATTTCCTCAAGTCGCTAAAGCGGCGCCCAATGAACGCTTACAAGTCGGGCTCGTCGGTACAGCCGGTCGCGCTGGTGCCCTACTGCGATTGTTTGCTTCCCGTAAAGACGTTGATATCGTCGGCATTGCGGACATCGACGAACGACGCCTAGGGGCCGGAAAACAAGTCGTCGCCCAGATCGAAGGTAAAGAACCCCGAGCAGTGAAAGACTTTCGCCATCTCGTTGATGACCCAAGTATTGATATCCTCGTTGTAGGCACACCGGACCATTGGCATGCTATCCCTACGATCATGGCCTGTCAGGCCGGCAAAGATGTCTACGTTGAAAAACCGGACGGGCACAACATGCTTGAAGGTCAACGCATGGTTCAGGCAATGAAGAAACATAAACGCGTGGTGCAAATGGGAACACAGGCTCGTAGCAGCAACCATTTCCAAAAGGCACTCGAGCTGGTAAAGACCGGGTTTCTTGGCAATGTCCTCGTCGCTAAGGCATGGGAAAGCGCGAAACAAGGTAACATCGGCCGGCCAGCCGATTCCGATCCACCGGAATGGGTGGACTATGATTTCTGGTTAGGTGCAGCACCGGAACGACCCTTCAATCCACGTCGCTTTCATGGCCACTGGCGATGGTTCTTCGATTACGGGTCCGGAGATCTGGGCAATGATGGTGTACACCGCATCGATATCGCGCGCTGGCTACTCTCCGCAGCAAGAGAAGCGGCTGGACACCCAGCGTTATCCAATCCTGATCGAATCGCCGCTCAAGGTGGAAAATGGCATTTTGACGACATACAGGAATGGCCGGATACCCTACATGTCAATTACCAGTATGATGCGACCGATAAGTCCCCCGGAGCGATCCTAACTTACGAAATGAAGATCTGGGCACCTTATAAATACTACGGTGAAACAGAAGGCGTCATTCTTTACGGTGAAAAGGCCTATATGGTCGTCGGCAACAGGAATTGGACAGCATTTCACCCAAACGGCGATGTAATTGCCGAAGGCACCGGCGCAAATGATGGAACCGAGCATGTAGCAAACTTCATGGATTGCGTGCGATCTCGCACCAAACCAAATGCAGATCTGGAAACGGTTGGGCATCCAAGCTCCATTCTTTGCCATAGTGCGAATGTCGCGTGGAAGCTTGGCAGACAGGTTCAACTTGACCCAGTGACAGAGCTGTTTATTGGTGATGATGATGCTAACAAGCTTCGCACACGTGAAGAGTACCGGAAGCCTTGGGAATTACCTGCCGTCTAACCGTTGCTGATGGGAACGGCCATATTTCAATTCTTCATGCAGCTAATTGCCGGAGTCCAAGAATGATTGGATACGGCGGGCAATGTCGTCTCTTACCTGAGTGAAGACTCCAAACACTTCTTCGTCACTACCCGATGCGTCTGCCGGATCTGGAAACGGCCAGTGCTGCACATCCGTATCGCCTGGAAACACCGGACATGTTTCGCTTGCGTTGTCACAAACCGTCACCACCAGGTCGTAAGCAGTGTCCGCGTACACATCAACATGATCGCTAGAATTAGTACTTAAGTCCGCACCAAGTTGTGACATGGCTTTAATCGCCATTGGATGTACGAACCCTGAAGGGTTAGTACCAGCAGAATCGGCTTTCCATTGCCCGGATGACAACCGCTCGAACAGTGCCTCCGCCATTTGCGACCGGCAAGAATTCCCGGTGCACAACACTAACGCGCGTTTCATGTACTTAACTCAATAGAATGATGATTGACGTAAATTGCGCCCAAATGCCACTTCCAACTATGCATCGATTTGGGTAAATCGCCCGCTGCTATCACCAATCGCCTCGATCCCGGCATCCATTCGATCCAACACCGAGAGAAATAGATTGTTTAACGGCACTTCACCATCCGTTTTAATGTGACGACCTGTCGCAATGGTGCCGCGACCTTTTCCTGCTAATACGATTGGCAAATCTGCATGATCATGTCGATTACCATCGCTCAAGCCGCTTCCATACATGACCATGGAATTATCCAGAAGATTGCCTGTTCCATCCTCAGTCTCACGCAACCGTTTCAGGAAGTAAGCGAATTGCTTAACGAGAAAGCCGTCGATCTTTTGGATCTTCCCCATAATCACTTCGTCGTTGCGATGGTGTGACAACTGGTGATGGCCTTCGTTTACCCCAACCATCGAATATGAACGATTGCTACCAGCATTGCCGAGCATAAATGACGCGATGCGAGTGGTATCTGTTTGAAAAGCGAGCACCATAATGTCATACATAAGTCGAACGTGTTGTTCAAATTCACCAGGAATACCTTCCGGCAGGTCGACATCGGGTGGCACGATGCTAGCGGCTTCATCAGCCTGTATCACTCGTTTTTCCAAGTCACGTACGCTCTGAAAATACTCTTCGACTTTACGACGGTCCGTAACGCCGAGTTGCTTGTTTAATTTTGCCGCGTCACTTTGCACCAGATCCAGAATACTCTTTCGATAAAAGTCTCGTCGCCGACGACTTTCGTCAGCTACACCTGTCCCGAATAGTCGCTCAAAGGCTGCTTTTGGATTAATCTCCTTGGCCATCGGCGTCGATTCTGATTTCCAGGACACGTTCGAGGAATAGGCACAGCTATATCCAGAGTCGCAATTACCAGCATTCCGACCGGCTTTAATCCCAAGCTCAAGAGAAGGCAGTCGTGTACGATCCCCAACCTGTTTCGATGCAGCCTGGTCGACTGACACACCGACCCGAATATCCGCGCCCGATGTCTTGTATGGATGAGCACCAGTTAGATAGGTCGAGGCGCAACGGGCGTGATCCCCGGGCCCATCACCTTTTGCACGGCCGTTATCCTGGGCTAAACCGGTAATTACATTTAAATCACTCTGAAAGTCTTCCAATCCGGACAGAGTATCGCTCAGTTGATACGCATCGCCTGCTTCCTGCGGGGTCCACTGTTGCATAATCGCGCCGTTTGGAAAGAACACAAAGGCCATGCGATTTGCACCGTCACCTGTCGGCGCGGCACCAAAGGCTGCGTTCGGTTGCATGACTTCCAGCAGCGGCAAACCCATCGAAAGGCCAACACCACGTAAAAATGTACGCCGTTTAAGTGACTTCATTTTTTCTTTCCTTCTCCTCGCCTATGCAAAAACGCATCGCTTGTGACAATACCCAAAACCAACGAGCTGAAGCGATAATCCTGCTTCTGCATTTCAGCGGTGATTTCGTTTATCACGCAGTCATCATAATACTCTAATCCCCTGCCTAGAGCGAAGACCAACATCTTCCTCGCCAGTGAGTCGGCAAATTGACCTTTTTGTTTTTCGAGGATCTCTATTAACTCCATCGGCCCTGCAAAATCCCCGCCTTCAGGGAGTTTTCCCGACGCATCAATATCAAATTCGCCGTCCTTCGCTCGCCACCGACCGATCGCATCAAAATTTTCGAATCCGAATCCGAGCGGGTCCATCGTGCGATGACAACTAGCACATACCGCACTCTCGCGGTGCAATTCCAATTGTTCTCTAAAGCTGGCATCAGGCAGGCTCTTTTTAGCTGCTTCAATCTCCGGCACATCCGCTGGAGGATCCGGAGGCGCCGTGCCGAGTATGTTTTCCATGATCCATTTTCCACGCTTAACTGGCGAGGTGCGATTTGGATTTGAAGTGAGCGTTAAAACACTACCTTGTGTTATCACACCGGCACGTTGCGTATCTTCTAATGACACACGCTGGAACACTTCCCCGCTAATTCCATCGATTCCGTAGTGTGAGGCAAGTTTCTCATTTACCCACGTAAACTTTCCCGTAAGAAATGTTGTTACCGGCAGGTCGTCATCCACTACCGTTTTAAAGAATAACTCCGTTTCCCTTTGCATTAACACCTTCAGATCATCGTTGAAGTCAGGAAACACCTTCGGGTCCGGAGTAATATCCTCAAGGTTACGAAGATTGAGCCACTGGCTTGCAAATCCATCAACAAGCCCCTGACTTCGCGGGTCAGCCAACATTCGCTTAACCTGGCCGCTAAGCACTTCAGGTTTTGAGAGCCGATCGTCGTATGCCAAGGCTAATAACTCGTCATCCGGTGTACTGGACCAAATGAAATAGGACAATCGGGATGCAAGTTGATAATGATTAACCTCGACCACCTTGTTGGGATTATCTGGTTCAGCGGAACCTTCAATGCGAAATAGAAACTGTGGTGATACCAAGACTGCGGTCAGCGCGACTTGTAAACCTTGTTCATATCTTTCCCCGCGACTCACCGCCAATTCCACGAGGCTCGCATAAGGTGCAATCATTTCGGCTGTAACCAACCTACGAAAGGCGCGGGAGATGAACGGCTGCAACACTTGCGTGGCGGCAGCCTTAACACTGGTGTCTTCGCTGGGGTAAGCTGTCACAAACCGCTTGTGCACATTCGGCAGTTGATCACGGTCCAGATCAATCGGGCCTTCGATAAACATATCGCCAACATACAAATTGCGATCACGCTTCTTCGGGTCCGCGTTTTTCGGATCGTAGAAATCCTTTTCAAAACGAACTTGAAACGCATGTTTCCCAGGCTCGAGTTTAATCGAATGGATAACCGGTTTTAGATTTGCCGGTTCATTGACGACCGGATACTCTTTGAGCTTTTTCCCATCAGCATAAAGCACCAACTTGGCCACATCATCACCCGCCTGCGTGGCACCGGCCATCACCTTAATCCGATAAACACCGCCGAAGCTTAAATCACTGATCCAACCGGCTTCACCCACAGAAGCAAACACAATCTGTGCACCACGTTGGGCAGCGCCTTTTAGTAGCAAGTCGCTCTGCGGGACTTTCTTTGATGGTGGACTCTCCGGGTCAAAGTCCAATATGGCCGAGGCTGCCACTTTCTCCGCAGCATCCATGTATTTCTCAAATAACAATGGCGGTAGAGTCAGCACATCGCCAATGTTGTCAAAACCTTCGCCGACATCATCCGATGGAAATCCGGCTGCCAGATCAAGATCCAAACCCAGGAGATCGCGAATTGTATTGTTGTATTCCAGCCGATTTAGACGTCGGATGGTAACACGCCCGGGATCCTTAACCTCCTTGCAATCAATATCGTAAAGAGTGCTCTCCAGATAGCCAATTACTTTCGTTCGCTCCTCTGCAGTTGGTTTCTCCTCGCCTTCCGGTGGCATCACACCAAACTCCAGCATCTCTAGTATCTTCTTCCACTTCTTGCTGTTTTCAAGCACATCCAGACTGCTCGCAGCATCATCCGTCCGTAAGCCTGCTTCCATCGTCTCCGAACCATGACAGTGGCCGCAGTATGTTACGAAGATCGGTTTGATTTCCTTTTCAAAATCAACCTTGGCATCTTTCGCACATAACGGAGCGGCAAAAGCAAGCAAAGACAAACACACCGTGCAAATCAGGTTAGTTAATTGGTTTGACATATCTCATTTAATCCAGGAGGGTCCGAGGATGTATCGCAGTTAGTCCTGGTGAACACGCCTCTTAATCCCATTCTATGCGAAGCCTAGGATTTATTCCCGTTTACCGGCGTACAGATGCTATAGGATGAACTTACTTAAGTCCTCATCTGCGGATACTTCATCCAGGCGTTGCTCCACGTATCCGGCGTTTATCTCCACTTTACCCATACCCATCTCGGGTGCCTCGAAACTCAATTCCTCAAACAAACGTTCCATTATGGTGTACAGCCTCCGGGCCCCAATATTTTGCGTAGTTTGATTCACTTGGAATGCATATCCCGCTAACGCAGATATTGCTTCATCATCGAAGGACACTTTGACCCCTTCAGTACCCATTAATGCCGAGTATTGTTTTGTGAGCGAGTTTTGTGGCTCCGTCAAAATCCGGACAAAGTCTTCTTTCGTCAGATCGCTCAATTCAACACGAATGGGAAAACGCCCTTGTAACTCGGGCATCAACTCGCTCGGCTTGTTGCGATGAAACGCACCAGCGCCGATGAACAACACATGGTCGGTCTTTATATAGCCATATTTTGTTTGAATCGTCGTACCCTCAACGATTGGCAGCAAATCCCGTTGAACTCCCTCACGCGAAACGTCCGCACCCTTCCCTTCACTGGCAATCACCTTATCTATTTCGTCAAGGAATACGATTCCCAGATTCTCCGCGAGTTCAATCGCAGCTGACTGTAAACTCTCATCATCCAGCAACGCTTCGCATTCCTGCTCCAGTAAGATTTCTCGTGCTTCACTCACCGGCACTGTACGATGAGTACTTGTCTTGGGAATGATCTTGTCGAACATACCTTGCAGGTCCATGTCCATTTGTTCCATACCCATTCCGCCGATCATCATCGGTGCCTGGCGGTGTTCCGTGGTGATTTCAACAGTGCGTTGTTCGAGTTCACCCGCGGCCAACATCGCGCGCAATTTGTCGCGCGTCCGCTGAAACTGTTCAGCAGCGTCACCCTCTTCACCTTCAACGATGATTGGTGCAGGCGCCAAGAGTTCCACGAGGCGATCTACCACCTTTTCTTCCGCCTTATTTCGAACGCGTTCGCGCTCTGTTTCGCGGACGATACCGAGAGCATTTTCTACTAATTCACGAATCATGCTCTCCACGTCGCGGCCGTAATATCCGACCTCGGTGTATTTGGTCGCTTCCACCTTGATGAAAGGAGCCCCGGTAAGCCGAGCAAGTCGGCGGGCAATTTCCGTTTTGCCTACGCCCGTGGGCCCAATCATCAGGATGTTCTTAGGAGCCACCTCACGCTTCATTGCATCATCAAGTTGCTGCCGTCGCCAACGATTACGTATGGCGATCGCCACAGCACGCTTGGCGTCCGCTTGGCCCACGATGTATTGATCAAGCTTCTCGACAACTTCACGCGGAGTTAGGGAGAGATTGGATCGCTCTGGATTACTCATTCTTCGCTACTTTCAAGTGTCTCACACACGATATTATCGTTTGTGTATATATCTATTTCTGAAGCAACCGTTAGTGCTTCCTTTACGATCTCACTGGCCTTTAAATTCGAATGACGTGCTAGAGCACGGGCCGCTGCCAAAGCATAATTTCCACCCGAACCAATCGCAACGATTCCGTCATTCGGTTGAATCACATCGCCTGTACCACTAACTAGCAATGTATGCTTGGTGTCCACCACCGTCATCATCGCCTCGAGACGACGTAGTGCCCGATCCATCCGCCACTCCTTTGCCAGCTCAGTGGCTGCACGCGGCACGTTTTGGGGATAGTCGAGCAGCTTTGCTTCGAATCGTTCTAACAATGCAAACGCATCGGCACTTGCACCTGCGAATCCGCATAACACCCTGCCATCCAACAGCTTACGAATCTTCATGGCGTCAGCCTTCATGATCGCACTTCCAAGTGTGACCTGACCATCGCCCCCCATCGCGACCTCTCCACCGTGACGAACTGTCAAAATTGTTGTCGCGTGAAATTGCTGATTATTCATTTAGTATCTCGCCATAAACTCCGGCTTTGACCGCAAACCGTACCGTCACTTATGTGTGACGCATGTAATTAGTATATTGTCCCTTATCATCTCAATTCAGACTAGATGTCACACTAGACTAGCGTCTACCAAACCAGACGGATTCGCGCCGATGAATAATATACCGACACGCAGTCCATTACTCATGTCCCCTTACGATACCGCCCTGCTCGTGGTCGACGTGCAGGAGAAGTTTATTCCAGCCATTCACGACGCACATCTGATGGTCTGGAATTGTAAAAGACTTCTTGAGGCCGCTGATCTGCTGGGCGTGGAAACGGCTGCCACCGAACAATATCCAAAAGGCCTCGGAACAACCGTCAACCCTCTGGCCGAGCACCTTCATGATATTCCGGATAAATCAATGTTCAGCTGCCGTGAGTGCTGGCCACTGTTTGAGCACATGTTACAAAGTGGAAAACGGACAATTTTAATTGCCGGCATCGAAGCACACGTCTGTATTCAACAAACAGCCTTTGATTTGCTATCACAAGGATTCCGTGTTGTTCTGGCTGTCGATGCCATCAGCAGTCGGCATCCGCAAGATAAAGAAATTGCTATTGAGCGAATGACTTCGCATGGATGCGAAGTCACCTCAACAGAGTCCGCGATTTTTGAATGGTGTGAATCAGCATCTCATCCGCAATTCAAAGCTCTAAGCAGTATTGTGCAACAGTCGCCGCCTGATGCTCAATAGCTCCACGAAATGCTAGCATCTGCACCCACATCATTGTAAAAATACTGATTCATCTCTTAAGTTTGCAACACAAATAGGACAACACGTCATGACGGCACCGGCATTAAATCCCCCCAAGAGAGTCCTCATGGGCCCCGGCCCAAGCGATATCCACCCTCTTGTCCTCGAGGCGATTGGCAAACGGACTGTCGGGCATCTGGATCCGTTCTATCTGGAAACGATGAACGAAATGCAGAACATGCTGCGGGCTCTTATGAAGACTGAAAACCCGTTGACCTTCGCCGTCAGTGCTACCGGTTCTGCCGGCATGGAAACAGCCGTCGTAAACTCCATCGAGCCTGGCGACAATATGCTCGTCTGCATCAATGGGGTATTTGGCAACCGTATGACTGACGTGGCAGAACGCGCCGGTGCTAACGTTTCGACGATTGAAAAGCCGTGGGGCGAAGTTTTTACTGTGGATGATGTCGTCCGGGGAATCGAACAAACTAATCCCGCCGTCGTTGGCATCGTGATGGCCGAAACCTCAACCGGTGCCTACCAACCGCTTGAGGAAATTGCAAAAGCAGTTCGTGATGCCGGAGCATTATTGCTTGTAGATGCCGTCACCTCTCTTGGTGGGATGAATGTTGAAATGGATAGTTGGGGAATCGACATACTCTACTCCGGCTCTCAAAAGTGCCTTAGTTGCCCGCCAGGATTGGCACCGGTCTCTTTTGGTCCACGTGCCGTCGACAAACTGAATAGTCGCAAAGAAAAAGTGCGAAGCTGGTACCTCGATGCCACCATGCTCGCAAACTACTGGGGGGAGCAACGCGTCTATCACCATACCGCCCCGATCAATATGACATATGCACTTTATGAAGCACTTCGCGTCATCCATGAGGAAGGCCTGGACAACTGTTTTAAACGTCATATGAACACACACCTCGCTCTCAAAGCCGGATTGCAAGCTCTTGGAATTGAGTACAATGCAGATCCCAACCACCAATTACCAATGCTCAACGCAGTTAAAATCCCTGAAGGCATAGATGACGGTGCTGTTCGCTCTGCGCTTCTAAACGAATTTGGTATCGAGATTGGCGGCGGTTTAGGCGCTTTTAAAGGGAAAGTGTGGCGAATTGGCCTGATGGGCTATGCCGCACGCAAAGAAAATGTCATTCTGTTCCTCTCCGCTCTTGAGGAATTGCTAAAACGACATAACTACCAATTTGAACCAGGTGCGGCGGTAGCTGCTGCCAATACCGTACTACATGCATAGCCAAAAATGGATAACACCCCTTGCAGGGGGGTTGGTATCGCCTAAAATGCTTGCATTTTATTGCCAAAGTTGATACATTCGCGCCTGACTGTAGTTGGACACTACGCGTACTTATTCAGGCGGACACAAGGATGCTCGTTCTAAGCCGAAAAATTGGTGATCGAATCCTCATTGGTGACGATATCACTATAACCGTCGTCAAGGTTGGTGGTGGGTCTGTGCGCATTGGCATCGAT
>Ga0114933_10001704_pt1 | contig 24029 bp, 23 predicted proteins | sample 4SBtaG_FD_89691 | JGI IMG/M metagenome (GOLD analysis project Ga0114933, IMG submission 89691) | Deep subsurface microbial communities from Kolumbo volcano to uncover new lineages of life (NeLLi) - 4SBTROV12_W25 metaG | ecosystem: Environmental > Aquatic > Marine > Volcanic | place: Kolumbo... | reverse complement strand
TGCATGCACAGACTGGACAAATTCGACCTCTTGATTACTTGTTCATGGTTGAATCCGGGCGAATCTTCAAGGGATGACGGACTCATCAAGGATTGATGTTAGAAGGGAATGTGAACGAGTACCGTCAAGCCCACCAAGAGAATAAATCGGTTAATCCGATTGCCGCAGCTGCCGGTGCAGCCTGCTTCATCCTAGCCTTACCGGCTGCAATAATCGGCTTGCTTGAACTTGTGGATGTATTGGAATGGGGCGATATCGGAATGACCCTCGATTCCATCATTTACACAGGCACGACATTGGCGATCCTAATTGGAAGCGGCCTTTCCCTCACAGGTGCTTTGAATGATACAATGAAAATGGGACTTGGTGGGACTCTGATAGCAGTTTCTTTCCTCGACCTGATTCGACGAATTTCATCCATCAATGAACAACTTGGGTGGTATGGCGATAATTTCTTCCAAGCGATTCAATGGGGGTGGGTTCACGAGCAAATGGAACTCTCATTCCTCGGTATGCTGATTGGTATTTTCATTATGACACGGTGAACCGGTCAAGAGATGTTGTTGAGGCCACTTTCTAGGTCTGCGATGATGTCCGCGGCCTCCTCTATTCCGATCGAAAGGCGAACCATCCCTGGTGTGATTCCAGACTTTGCTTTGTCCTCATCCGACACCAATCGATGTGTCATCGACGCTGGATGCTGAACCAAGGTGTCGACATTACCCAAGCTAACTCCTAAACCACACATTCTCAAACCATCCATGAATTGCCCCGCTCCCTCATAACTGCCGATTTCGATGGATATCATCGCTCCGAAATCGTCCATCTGACGAGCCGCCACTTCGTGTCCTTGATGACTCTCTAAACCCGGCCAGAAGGTCATCTTGACCTTGGGGTGAGCATCGAGGAACTCAGCAACTGCGCGCGCATTGGCGCAGTGCTGGCGCATTCGAATTGATAGTGTCTTGAGTCCGATATTGGTCAACCAACAATCGAACGGGCTCGGTACTGCTGCTCCCAAATATCGTTGCTTCATCCACGGACCTTCTTCGATCCACTGTCTGTCAGCACTGACTACAACTCCACCGATGACTGTTCCATGGCCGTTGATGTACTTCGTAGTGCTGTGAACCACAGCATCAGCTCCGAATGAAAGTGGTCGCTGTAGTGCTGGTGAGGCGAATGTGTTGTCGACGACGACCTTGGCTCCGTGCGCGTGGGCGATTTCGACAGTTTGCGCAATATCGATGATGGTCATCGTCGGGTTCGCAGGGCTCTCGAGATAAACTGCCTTGGTATTCGGGTGCTTGGCCAACTCAGCCTCCAATCCTGCCGGCTCGAGCCGTGGAACGCGTGAGTGAGAGATGCCGATTTTTGGGAAGTCGGCACTCAACAAATGATCGGTCGAGCCGTACAAAACCTGTTGCGTGATGATATGGTCGCCGGTCTGACAAATACTGAGCAATGCGGCGTTTATCGCGGCCATCCCAGATCCGAAAAGAATCGCCGAGACCTCATCCGCATTATCCATCCCATAGCCCTCGAGCGCTGAGATTTTCTTGGCTAGAACCTCCATCGTGGGATTGTTCCCACGGGTGTAGATGTAAGCCTCGCTCTCGCCACGACCCCAGCTCTCAATTGCCTCTGAATTCTCAAAAACAAAGGTCGATGTTTGGTGAATTGGATTGATGTGCGAACCCGAGGGGTCGTGCACCTCTCCAGCATGGACTGCCTTTGTACCGAAGCCTTGTTTTTTGGAATCGTTATCCTCTGCCATCTTCGAGCCTCGGAATCACCGAGTCACTACGCGCCTATTACCTAAACGACAGTAATCTTCGTCGAGAGTGGACAGACTGAGATGTCTAATTTATTCCGCCCTTTTCGTAGCGACGGGTCCACTTCAGCCTGCGCGGATTGCGCTTCAACTTCAAGTGGTTCTTGCGTGCCTTCGAATCCTTGAACCAAAACGTGGTGCCGTCGCGCTTGACGAACATCATGCCGGTTCCAGGCTCGATTTCCTCATGGGTGAAGCTGCATACTCTACGCTCTGGCATTTCCAATCACCTCATCGAGCGCTGAGTCGACGCGCCTCACGGCCCGTGTCCTTCAGCATCAGAATGTCTCCAACCCTAATCGGGCCGACTACGTTACGAGTAATGATGCGACCAATATCGCGTGGGTTCTTCGCGTCGTTCACGCGAACCTTGACTTGAGTTGCCTCACCAGTCATACCGGTTCGACCGACGATCTCGACGACCTCTGCGGGCCATGCATCGACTTCTACCATTTCATTTCCTCCGTATCTTCCGATTCAGTGTATTCAAGCAGAAAGGGTCTCGAAGTGGCCCTTGACTTCGTTGAAGCGGTCAGTGCTGTCCTTGCCGACGTCCATCACTGCGATGGCTGCGGTGCGGGTGCCAGTTGGCATTCCAGCAGCCTCAGCGAGGTAAGCCTGGTCTTCTACGTAGATGAATGGAATTTCTTTTTCTTTGCAAATCATTGGGATATGGGCCAGAAGTTCGCCAGGATTGACGTTCTCTGCCATGACGACCATCTGAGCAGTGCCGCGTTCTGCAGCCTTTGTGACTTCGTTAGCGCCCTTCTTCAGCGCGCCTCCGCCGTCTTTGCCTAGGGTCTTCACCATCTCGTAGACTTGCTCTTGTACGTCCTTAGGGGTCTCGTATGCTATGTGTACACTCATTGGATTCACTCCTCATGTGGGATAGTCCGGCGCACGGCGTGGCCGATATAAACGCAGCGGATTACCTATGGTAAATCTGAGGAGTATTCCGCTTGGGAGATTGCTTATTGGTGGAGATATAAATTGTATTGAATTCAGCCCGCAGTGTGATGATTTCAAGACATTAGATTTCGTAGACCGCGGGCGAGAGCGGGGGCAGAACTGACCACCGCTCTCGGGTTAGGAAGTGAGTCCGAACTGTGGACGCCGTCCACGTGATTTGCAAGCCTTGAGATTGCGCCTGCAGTGAATAATCCGTGGGTGCAGGCGGCGTGGACTGCTATTGCACCTTGTCGGCGGAGCGCATCACTCGCTCGACAGATTGTTCCGCCGGTACTGATCATATCGTCGACGATTGCGACGATTTTACCATCGACATCGAGATCTTTTGGTGTGTGTTCAATGGTACGGGCATCGATTCGAGTCTTTTCGAGATAGCTGAATTCACAACCCATCAGATTTGCTACCTCGGTGGCGCGATCAATTGCGCCTTTGTCTGGACTGAGGATGAAATCGGGTTTGACTTTGGCCGACAATCTCTCAGCGACCTCTGACATCGCGCTGACGAATTCGACCGGAACGTCGAGGCCCTCGAGGACCTCTGGCGCGTGTAGGTCTAGGATAGCGATACCGTCGCAACAGCGCGCGAGCATTTCTCCAATTACACGCGCGCTTACAGCCTCGCCAGGTGAGAATCTCTTGTCTTGTCGGGAGTAACCGAAGTATGGAATCGCGAGGAAGACGCCGGGGCCGACGTCGGGGAGGCTCTGTGGCTCCTCGCCTTTGTAGTTCGAGAGGTCTCCTTTGCGAACCGATGCGATGGCTTCGAGCAGTAGGATTGTCTCGAGAACACCCGAGTCTGGATAGGTGTTTGAGACCAGCACAACAGGCTCGCTGCGCACCGATTCTATGGACTCAGATGGTACGCGAACGTAGCCCTCGCCATCAGGGAAGCGCCGGCTGACCAAATCAACCGATTCCATTCCTAGCAATGGAGCCAAAGCCTCTGCTATCGCACGGCCTGAGGAACCACTCACAACCGGCATGAGTGCTCCTCGCGAGCAGCGAGTCCTTCATGACTTCTCCGATAGCCAGCCAGACCCGTCGAAGAGCCGATGGGCACCTTCAAAATGGGAACGCCTCTCGGCGGGTCTGCTCAAGGGCGTGTAGCTTAGTTTGGCTGGAGCACCCGGCTGATAACCGGGAGGTCACAGGTTCAAATCCTGTCATGCCCACCACATCTCCTTCTATCGATTGATGTCAATCGTCTGTATTACAAGGTCTGTTGAGAGACCTTGAGACTTCTAATTCGAATGAATCAATTCTCGAATGACTGGTCACCATTCAGTGCGAGATAGCTTGGTAACGTGATTAAGCGATTCACCTTGCAGCGAAGAATCAACTCGTCGAGGAATGCAGTTGTCCTGGCGAGTTGTTTGACTGGAATAATCAGCGTATCTGGTAGATCGTACTTTCGGCGAAGGGCCGAGTGTGTATTGACAAGGACTCCGCGGTATGTCCGCTTCACTTTCACAAAGTCAACCACATTCCCAATATCGACGCCATCATTGTCCATGACTGCTCGGTCGACAAGTTCGTCTGGTGCCCACAATTGCTCGTCGATGCGGATTGTATTGCGCCAGCGTCGCTGGAGCTCTCTCATCGATTTGGAAAGTTTGACACCGCCATCTGGTCGAATGCTGTGCACTAACTCCTTCGACAATGGGGCGGCTCCTGCGGGTTTACGCATGTACTCGCCGGCAACGTCGTCTACGACCTCGAGTCGCATCGATCTGACGAATTCATCTCGAGGGTGAGATCTCTCTCCAGTGATTATTCCGACGAGAGTCTCGCCTACGTACACTTCTCTCTGTAGTAATTCTTGGATGCGGTATTCTTCGCTCATTTTGTTCCCTCGTTCGGTGGGTGTTAGTGCGTCCCCAGTGCTTGTCCCATGCTGTGTTCTGCTCATCAGCCCTTATACTCTCGGTTAATCAAGACTGATAATCCAATTGAAAAATTCAATACAAAATGAAAATTTCAATTGGAAAACTAAAGTGAGTTTGATTTTTTGAGTGATTATCAGAACTTTGATTCTGACGGATTCCAAAGGGGTAAGATCAGCCTGGAAATCTCCATGAGGTCAGCCAAACTGCTTCTGCTGGCGAGGAAGAGTTCTGAATTGCGCTTCCGGAATCTAGGAATTCAAAATCGGATAACGTTCATGTGTATCCGACTATTCGGCTTTTTGTGACCGACTCAGCCGCCCTCCTTGCTGACATCCGTTCGCACTCTGGAACACCTCGTACGGTCGGCCTTTCTGATTCCGTTATCGCTGATTTTGCAGCACGTGACGCAACGCTATCTCGCGCCATCGCAGAGGCTCACGAAGCGCATATTGCTCTGCGCGCCGAGGTCGGTGGAGCTACATTGCTGCTCAACGAATCCGAACTCGTCGAGAAACTACAGGAAGATTACATCAATTTCTACAAACCAGAGACAGTCAATCCGTACATTCCCATCGCAGCCCGCGGTCCTTGGATTATCACAGCTCACGGGCGTGTTCTCCACGATAACGGCGGATACGGTATGCTCGGCGGTGGTCACGGCCCCGACCCAATCATGCAAGTGATGGCAAAGAATTGGGTCATGGCGAATGTCATGACTCCATCTTTCAGCCAGAAGCGATTAGCTGATGCGCTCCGAAGAGAAGTTGGGTACACGCGGGGTAGTTGCCCATTCTCACGCTTCGTCTGTCTGAACAGCGGCTCCGAATCAGTAACAATTGGAATGAGGATTGCTGATGTCAACGCGAATCAGTTGACTGGACCTGGCGGTCGCCACGAAGGAAAGCCAATCAAACTCCTTTCACTGAAACAATCGTTCCACGGCCGCACTCAGCGGCCGGCCTCAATCTCTGATTCATGTAAGGTTCCATACAACGCAAATCTCGCCTCGTTCCGCAATCGCGACCACATCCTCACCGTTGAGCAGAATGATATCGGCGCACTGAGATCTGTTTTCGCCCGAGCCGATGATGAGGGATTCTTCATCGAAATGATGGCTATGGAGCCAGTTCAGGGAGAAGGTAGTCCAGGATCATGCATTTCGCGAGAGTTTTACGACGAGGCTCGCAGACTGACTAAGGAACACGGCTCCCTTCTTCTTGTCGATTCAATTCAAGCAGGATTGCGCGGACACGGATGCCTTTCCGTCGTCGATTATCCTGGATTCCAAGACGCTGAAGAACCAGATCTCGAGACTTGGTCAAAAGCCCTCAATGCGGGGCAATTTCCGTTGTCTGTGATTGGATTGAGTGAGCGCGCAGCGGGATTGTATGTCGTCGGAATTTATGGCAATACGATGACGACTAATCCTCGCGCTCTCGAAACGGCTGTGGCCGTCCTCGATAGGATCACACCCGAGATGAGGCAAAACATCCGAGACGCGGGTGTGGAATTTGTAGCAAAATTGAAGCAATTACAGGCTGAATATCCAGATTGCGTTACCTTAGTTCAGGGAACTGGGTTGCTGCTCTGCGCAGAGTTGGATAAAGATCGATTCCCGGTTATCGGATTTGGTGGAATCGAAGAGTGGTGCCGCGAGCAGGGTCTCGGAGTGATTCATGGCGGCGAGAATGCGCTAAGATTCACACCGCACTTTGGGCTTACGAGCGTCGAGATTGATTTGATTATCTCAATCGTCAAGGATTGTCTTGATCATTTCATTGGGCTCGAGCAGGCCGCTATTGCTACTGCTTGATTGGGTTAATTCCACTGCCCACCATCAGAACCATGAGTGTCAGCCTTCACGCTTGCTCCGATGTCAAAGGTCGTTCACCTGCTGGGTGAGGTCGATGCTGTGTATACGGCAATCGCCGACCGACTTGAGCGAGCTGGTGCCACTCTCACGGCGAAGCGAGAAGATGCAGAATTAACAATCTCTCTAGGAAATGCATCTCACACTGCTTCGCCGCCAGTAGATATTGCAGTGATTCCCAATTCTCTGGAGGATCCCATAGCTGACATCATTGTCAGGGTTCATGACATATTGGTGCCAGAGGGAGTGATTGGTTGGGGTAGTGATGTTCTCAACGACTGGGTCACATGGGTTAGAGAAGGATCCGAAGGTATTGCCCCACCAGATATCGAAGCGCGTCACTGGGTACATATTCGCGACGCGGCGGATGCAATTACTCTCATCGCGCTTGTCGACGCTGATGCCATGACACAGGGTGTCATCGATCTCGCTGGTCGGCGAGCTTGGAGTGCCGATGCCGTTCTTGGAGAAATGAGTCTACTATGGGGACGCTATACCAATGCACTCAACCTGAATCATACGATTGAGTCGTTGACAAACGTTCCCAGTCCGGCCGCGAAACAAATCGACAAGCCGGTTGAGCGACCGAACCTCGGCCCGCTGCACGAAGCGATGCTAGATGCGGGCCGTGATGAAGGGTGGCGACCGCTAACAGCGATGCGCGTCGGGTTAATGGAACTCTTCGCTCACACGCAGGGCGAGTGAACTCACACGGATGACCGTGGAATTTTTCAGATTGGTTCAGAACCGATTCATGAACGGTCAGACTGGACCTGCTTGCGCACATCCTGAGCTGCAGCCTTGATGCCCTGCATAGTCTTGCGAACCCGTGTTCCAGCAGCGTTCACACCCTTGTCATGCTTCGCAGCATCCTTCAGGGTGTCATTCAACTCATCAATCATGTTCTGTAACATTGCCTCAACAGACATAACGCTTCGCCCATCCGCGACGCCTCTTAAGCAATGCTCCGTCACTTATTTCGCTGAGTATATCCACTTAATGCTCGTAAATTACCTTGAAATGTTGATTTTTAGGGGTATAGGGTCGTATTCCTGCACTGGTAAAGACCTCGCCAGTGAGAAAATAAATTCGACCTTTTTCGAATTGCCGTTTCTAGCAATTTGGATTATTCTGCGAAGAGGTCTGCACCGAGAAGTGGCAACAAAACACTTGCATCTCCTTCCACAACCACATGCGGTGCCTCCGGACGAATCTTACCCCAAGAAATTGCTTCTTTGAGACGCGCGCCGGAGAGAGAACCATCGTGTTCGGGCGCGGTGGTGATACCAACCGCTGAGTCCAATCCATCACGATACTGATTCCACCAGATGACGTGATGCTTTGAGATACCACCGCCAACCATCAGAGCATGACTCTCCTTAGCAGTCCAAGTCAGGTCCGAGAGAATTTGCTCATCGGCTAGGAAGTCGACCATGAAATTAGGATTCTTTTGACGGTGCATGAAAAGCTGAGCACCGATCGAGCCATCGGAAAGTCCTGGGATGACCATTGGGATTCGGTGCTTGGCGACCCAGTGTAGAAGCGAAGTCTCGTCTTCGATACGGTCACCCATTGCCCAGCAGAGTTCAACTGAACCAAATCCTAACCAGATATTATCCGACTGTGTGGCAGCCCTCTCTTCCTCAATTTCTTCTAACCAAGGCAGAACGACATTTTCGAGAATCTCACCGTAGCATTCGTTGGGTACTATGACATTACCCAAGCGGTTGAGACCTTCTTCGCCGAGCGCGATATCGTCGAGGTTGAAGTCTCCATGAAAGTAGTCCTGGAAGGTCCGCGCGATGTCATGATCTAGCGTTCCGCAGGTGGTGATGATGACGTTGAACGACTTACGCTTGACCGCTTCGAGAAAGAATCCACGAGTCCCCGTCGCACATAGGCAGGCTGGGAAGGACAACCAATTCAACACTCCCTCCTCGTCGGTTTTTGCCATCGAGGAACCCAGAATGTCACGCGCGTGCGCGAGCTTGGTTGCGGTGAATCCACCGGCTCGTGCCATCTGGTCAATGAGTGAGCGCGGGGTGTCAATTGTGGCGAAGTCGTAATCCTCGACTGGCGCCGTAAAATCGTCACGCGAATAGGATGTCACGGAACGGTCGGCTCGCTCTTTCGTATTCAAGTCGCCGAAAGGAGAGAAGTCTAATTTCGCTAGGTGAAAGCCAATCATTCAGCGGTTTGAATCTGGTAGATGCGATCGCGCAGAGCAGCTGCGCGTTCGAATTCCAGACGTGCGGCGGCTTGTTTCATCTCTTTCTCTAGTCGCGCGATGAGTTTCGCTCGGTCGTCATCGTTAGCAGGAGTGTTTTCTGCAGTCGCTTCAGGTTCTTCAGCTAGAGCATCATTAGCCGCATTTACCCAATCGGGCTGACTAATATTGTCGAGCACTGAATCAGTTGAATTCCACGCTCCCGCGCCGAGCCCGAACTTCTTGACAATGCCATCTAACCCCTTGGTTCCGGGCTTGCGCGCTACCAGCCGGCGACCACCACCTCTACCCTTGCCGGCTGCGCCAGCTAGCAGATCATCGACCTCCGCACCCATCACTGGAAGCGCCTTGTGGATGGTGCGTGGAGTGATTCCATTGGCTGCGTTGAATTCTTCTTGACGCACCCTCCGAGCATCGGTCTGCTTAATCGCCGCCTCCATAGAGGGTGAGACCTTATCGGCGTAGAGAATCACTCGCCCATTCTCATTTCGGCTGGCACGTCCGATTGTCTGTAGCAGCGATCGTTCGTTACGCAGAAACCCTTCACGCTCGGCATCGAAGATAGCGACCAATGACACTTCTGGAATATCCAAACCTTCTCTCAGTAGATTGATTCCAACAATGACATCGATGTGTCCAATCCGAAGCGCCTTGATGATCTCGGTACGCTCAATCGTGTCAATCTCCGAGTGGAGATAATGCGCCTTGACATTCATCTTGAGCAGATATTCCGCTACCTCTTCTGCGAATTTGATAGTCATCACCGTCACGAGAACCCGCTCATTCTGCTCAACACAGCGATTGATTTCGCTGAGCAGGTCATCGACTTGTCCTTTCGTCGGCCGAATCTCGACCCTTGGATCGAGCAAACCGGTTGGCCGAATCTCCATTCTCACGGCTTCGGGCAGATCTCTGAGAATTTCCTCCATCGAGAATCGTCCTAGTTTCTTGTCTACATCTGACTTACCACGACCTCCACCGGTCGGTGCGTGAAGCAATCCATCGTGTACCGGCCGTCCCACGACCTCTGACAAATGACGTAATTCCCTCTCGCCTGGAGTCGCGCTGACATACATCATCTGAGGAATCAATTTCTGGAATTCTGCGATTTTCAACGGGCGATTGTCGTGTGCACTTCGCAGTCGAAAGCCATACTCTACAAGGTTAGCCTTGCGCGACCAATCGCCCCCAAACATTCCACCAACTTGAGGCAAAGTGACGTGGCTCTCGTCCATTATGACGAGAAACTTGTCGGCGCCACCATGAAAATTCTCAGCACAAAAACGGTAGAAGTCCAACAGGCAGTAAGGGCGCTCACCCTCAGACCTACCATCGAAGTGCATCGAGTAATTCTCGACACCCTTGCATGACCCAGTCTCACGTAGCATCTCAAGGTCAAACTTAGTTCGCTGCTCGATGCGATGAGCCTCCAAATCTCGTCCTTCAGCAACAAAGAAATCGATTCGCTCATCTAATTCAGCCTCGATATCCTCAATCGCCTGCAAGAATCGCTCTTCCCCTGTCATGTAGAATTTCCTTGGGTGAATCCAAGCTTCCTCAAAATCATCGAGAGGTTCCCACGAAACTGCTTCACAAACAGTGATCTTCTCGATGCCATCCCAGCCGAATTGAATTCGAATTGGATCATCTCGGCTGGGCATCCAAACATCAAGCACTTCTCCACGAAGTCGGACATCCCCTCGCGTGATATCGCTCGTTGTCCGCCGATATTGCATCTCGACTAATACACGCATGATCTCCTGCGGTTGACGAGAATCACCTACCTCGAGATGCAGATAAGACTCCTGAAAAGCCTCGGGAGGGTTGAGACCGTAGATGGCACTGACCGTGCCCACAGTAATTACGTCGGGGCGGGTAACTAGGCTTGCGACAGTAGAGAATCGCTCTTGCTCAATTCGCTCATTCATTTGCAATTCCTTGTCGATGTAGAGATCGCGATTCGGTAGATAGGCCTCTGGTTGGTAATAGTCATAATAACTGACGAAGTACTCAACAGCATTCTTCGGAAATAACTCACTCATCTCTTGCCACAACTGCCGTGCAAGAGTCTTATTGTGTGAGAGAATCAATGTTGGAATACCCAGCCTTTCAATGATATTTGCCATGGCGAAGGTCTTGCCAGAACCCGTCACTCCCATCAGAACACAGCGTTCCTGATTTCCTTCGATTTGTTCTATGAGCGAATTAATCGCTTGTTCTTGGTCTCCGGCGGTGCCGTAATCAGAACGTAGAACGAACATCGTAACACCTCAATCGAACAAACCATCACTGGATGGTTCAATCATCATGATAGCTACTAGAAGAACCCACCCAGTAAGCATTGATACACGGAATAGAGTAGTTTGGAAGTCCGCCAATTTCTCGCGAGCGATAATGACTGCAATATTCAGTGCGGACATCAGACCTGCTGCAGCAAGAAACCAAATTTCATCCATTGGGTTGGAAATGGCGAAGCAAGCAAACCAGAGTAAAGTGAGTTGTACAGAAGTCCTAGTTGTAGCGGCCTCACTAAATCGAGAAGGGAATGAATGGATGCCACTTTCTCGGTCACTCTCGACATCCATTCTTGCGTAATTGATGTCAAAGGCAGCAATCCAAAATGTCACTCCTAAAGATATGAAGAATATTGTCGGGTACCAAAGAAGATCGGTGTATCCATCGTGTATTCCTGTGATTGCGGCCCACCCATATACGTCTGCTGTAACAGCAACCCATGCTCCCGCTGGTGCAAGTGCGAGACAAAGACCCAACCAAAAGTGGCACAACCATGTGTAACGCTTTGTGTAGGGGTAGATAACGAAAACTAGGACTGGGAGCCAAGCCATCATCAGTGCAACTTCGTTGAGTTGCCATGCACCAAATAATAGCATTCCGAGAAAGATTGCCGAAAGAGTCCAGGCGGTATTCATCGACATCGCTCCAGATACTAGATGTCGATTTTCGGTTCGAGGATTAGCAGCATCAATGTCTCGATCAATAATTCGATTCAGAGTCATCGCAAGACCACGAGCTCCAACTGCTGCGATTAGAATCCAAAGAATGTCGATTCCAAACTTCTGTGAAGAAAGTTCGTGCATGAATTGATTGTGTGCAAGAACATATCCAATCAAGACAAAAGGGAGAGAGAAAAGTGTGTGTTCAACTTTCACGAATGAAAGAATATCTTTGATCCCCATCAAAGCCCCTCCTTATCCATCCATGCGTCTACTTTAGCCTCAACAATAGGATCGTGAAGCGTCACAGCAGGCCAACGTCTGACTGGAAGTGGCCCTTTGTTAGATGGTATAGGCGCCGTAGCATCCCAAGCGAGGCGGCTCCGGTCCTCATCGAAATGGAGGTCCCGAGCAACATCGAATCTACAGAATAACTGCCACAATAATCGTCTCTTCCAATCCTCATCAGATAAGTCCGCATCATCATCAGTGATGAATAGCCAACGTAGATTTTCGCCTCCACCAAGTGACCAAATCTCATCACGTAATTTTGCTATATGTGCGCGTTGTGCGGCCGCAGCCTCCTCGTTGACATTCTCCATCGAAGCCTCAGGACGAGGACCTCCCTGAATGTGAGTAGTGACTACCATAATCGAAGGACGCAACATTCTGACTGAACTCACTCCATCAACTAGGCTTACCTTTTCAGCAAATGATTCACCAGGTCCAGGAGGTAGTAAAAGTCCAGAGAGAGGGTCGCTGGCAACAGGGCTTGAGGCATCGATTATCACCTTCGAGTGGACATCCTGCCAAGGAGAAGAGTGGGCTAGAGTATCCGCGACTTGACCGTCGAGAACCTGTATGTCATGGGTAATGCTGACCTTGGAATCAAGCGCGTCTAGCAGAGCTTCGAGATCCTTTACCGGGTGGTCAGGGTCACAAGCGATAACCGATTTGAGGAACATCATTTGGCCCGCACCGAGCAGTCCCAATACGGTCTTGCGGGCCTGTCGCGGGTAACGGTGTTTGCTCGCAACGATAGCGAGATTGTGGAATCCAGTTTCAAGCGGAAGGAATAGATCGATGACGTCACGGTGCTGGAATTTGAGCACTGGCAGGAATGCATCTCCGACCCCTTCCCCAAGATATCCATCTTCCATCGGCGGCAATCCGACGATGGTCGCTGGCAGCACCGCGTTACGTCGATGGGTAATCGCAGTCACATGAAGAACAGGGAATTCATCCTGGAGAGAATAGTAACCAAAGTGGTCTCCAAATGGGCCTTCAGTACGCGTCTCGGAGGGGATTGTGTAACCCTCGATGACGAAGTCGGCTTCCGCAGGAACGAGTAAGTCATTGGTCAGACATTTGGTCAATCGTAGGCGCTTACCGCCGAGTAATCCAGCGAATTCGTATTCCGAGAGGTTGTCAGGTAGGGGTGAAATCGCTGAGAAAATCAACTCGGGAGGACCACCGATACAGATTGCTACCGGCATCCTTCCGTCACCTGCTCCCGCGGCGTGCTCAGCCCCATGTTTGTGACTCTGCCAATGTAGCCCCACCTCCTTCGGCCCGAAGATCTGCCCTCGGTACATCCCCATGTTGTGCACTCCCGTTTTGGGGTCCGCTGTCACCACCAATGGTAGTGTGATGAATGGACCACCGTCCTCAGGCCAAGTGGTAGGAATAGGTAGACGAGTGAGGTCGGGTTCAGACATTCTGACTTGCTGACAGGCACCTTTCCTAACCCTCTTCGGAGCCATCGCCATTCCGCGCAGCGCCAGTGGAATCCCTTTCCAAGGCGCTCGCAATATAGCTCCGATATCGGGTTTCATCAATTCGACCATCTGCTCTCCAATCTCACTCGGCTCTTCAACGCCGAGTGCACGATTGGTGCGCTGGCGCGTTCCGAAGAGATTCATCGCCAGCGGAAATTCCGAAATCGAACCATCGTGGAGTCGTGGCTGCTCGAAGATTACAGACGGCCCGCCGCGCTTCACCAACTTGTCAGCAATGGTCGCAGCCTCAAGATGACAATCAATGGGTTCAGATACGCGAAGAAGCTCTCCAGCACCCTCCAATGCGTCCAGGTAACGCGAGAGCCTGTGCCATGTCATGGCCCCGCGTGGCGATTCATCGTTCAATATGTTCGCCACGCTATCATAGATAGCGCAGCCGACGGTTTCATGGTCTAATGCGTGACGCCCATCATCGTGGTCGCAGACATCACGACGTGTGACGTGCTGGTTGTAGGAGCCGGACCAGGTGGCGGCAATGCCGCACTCCACAGTGCTCGTAAGGGTCTCAAAGTCATGCTGATAGAGGATCACTCGGCTATCGGAACACCCGTTCACTGCGGCGAATGTATCTCCGATATCGCCTGCGATAATCTCAATCTTTCTCTGCCGCCCCACGTCATCAGTAAACGCGTCCATGGCATTCGTGTAATCTTCCCCGACGGCACCGCGAAGAAGCTCACAGAGGAGGGTTATGTCCTCGAAAAGCACCTCTTCGAGCGTTGGATTGCTGAAGAGGCGGTCTCGGCGGGTGCCCAACTCCACCTTTCGCACAAACTCCGCAGCATGGAGAAGCAGTACGATGACTCTGGTAATTTCATCAGTTGGATGTGCGATGGCAATGGAGACCAATTCCCGATTCAAGCCAAAGTCGTAATCGATGCATCCGGTGTAGCAGGAGCCACCTCGCGTATACTCGATCTCAATCCGCGAGGGCAGGTAATCGCAGGTATGCAATACGAAATGTTGGAAGTCCCAACCGATGATTATCTCGACTTCTATATTTGGCCGGAGTACGCCGAAAAGGGCTACCTATGGATGATTCCGAAGTGCGACGGTCGCGCAAATGTCGGCTTAGTTACAGAAGACAAGCCCCGAACCAAGAAAGCTCTCGACGAATTCATCGAAATCACCCACTTCAAAGATCTAGAACAGGTACCTCCACCTTGGAAGGATAAGGGAAACCCTGCATTCGGTGGAACCATTCCGATTTCCGGACCTTACGAACTAACCTATGACGACGGCCTCATGTTGGTCGGTGACGCCGCTGGCTTCACCTCCCCGTTATTCGAAGGTGGCTCTCACCTTGCCCTGAAATCAGCCACCTTCGCCGCTTCAGTCGCCGCCGAGCAAATTGCATCAGGCGACCTTTCAGCAGCCAAAATGTCGCGTTATCAGAAGTTGTGGAGTGATGAGTTCCCGCCCTATGGGAAGATTTTGCGAGGGAAGTCTGCTTTGTTTGATTTGAGCGATGATGACATGTCTTTGATGGCCCGCTGTTTCCCCGACGAAATGAGCGATATGGGCCCTCATGGCAAACTCGCAGTGTGCCTTCGAATACTCTTCCGCCGCCCTAGCCTCTACGCGAAGCGCATCATTCCAGCGATGCTTTCCTTCGGCTACTCGCGGGCTAAATTCTACGGTTGGTGATGGAGATTTTACCGACCGTCGGCACTCTGCTGATGCTTCTCGCGGTCGGTTCCAGCCTGCTTTGGTGCTTCACTAAACTACCCGCGGGCGAGCCATTGGCTCGACACGTGACGATGGCTGCTCAAATCGCGCCGATGATCTTCCTGACTACGGCTTTCGTCTTCGATCTTGAGGCGCTCGATTTGGTTTCACGTTATGGCGGAGCAGACCTGCCGCTGCTGTATCGTGTGTCTGCGGTTTGGGGTGGACGCGCTGGCCCACTACTGTTGTGGAGCGCACTGATGGGTGTTGTTACTTGGTTTATGTCGGGCCGCAATGCATCGAATTCAAGTGAAGTTCGTTTGATGCATGGGATGACTGCTGCAATTTTGTTGGTTGCTTGGATTCTTTCTCCTTTTGCTGCTTCAAGCGGTTGGGGTGGAACTCTCAATCCGCTTTTGCAAACCGATTTGATGGTCATCCATCCGCCGGTTGTTTTTGCTTATTATTCGCTTTGTTTGGCTGTTGCCAGTGTCGCGGTCGCTGGTCTGATTGACGGGCGCGACGCGCGGTCTGTGCACGAGGCTCAGCTACACTGGGCTCGTGCAGGATTTCTTCTGGGAGCGGTTGGAATAGGACTTGGAGGATTGTGGGCTTACACGGTACTCGATTGGGGTGGTTACTGGGCTTGGGACCCAGTCGAGACAGGCTCGATTCTGCCTTGGTTCGCGCTCCTAATGATTGTACACGCTCGCGCGCGAACCGATTCTCAGCGCGATTCGGCTATCGTCGCTTCACCTGCGCTCGGAATGATTGCTGGCGCGCTGGCTATCCATGCGACGTTAGTTACGCGCGCCAATGGAGTCTGGGCCTCCGTGCACTCTTTCGTTGGAAATGAGGAGGCCCGCCAATACGATGATCCCTACTTGCGTATCATACAATTATTCGATGATGGAGCCGCAGGAATAGAGGTCGCAGTTTACTCGCTTCTGATGATTTCACTGTGTATCGCCGCGGTTATCTGGCTTGCTCGTCAGCAGCGCCAATCTCTCGTTAATCGTGGCGCTGCAAGCCTCCTCAATAGCAATCGCGGCCAAGCCGTCGTTCTCCTTCTCTCAACCGCCGCCATCGGTATCTGGATTGGCTCGACCGCAGTGACTCTCGTCGGCATCGCCTTGATGTTCCTCCTCATCAGCGGTGAAGCCGAGAAGCCGCCAACAACATACGTCTTCGGCGGCGTTTTCCTGATGCTATTCGCTAGTTGGTCATGGACGGCAACACTAGCCCAAGCGGTCGTTGGAATGCTCCTATTCCTTGCTCCATGGCTTCTCTCAACTTCTGAAGAAGAAGCCCCACTGTCCCTTGTATTCAGTGATACGAGAGTGAGGATGAAACTCGCTCGCTCGATTCCATGGTTCGCAGCCGCAGCCTTCCTCACTCTGACCTGGCTTCTCCTGACTGCAGAAATCGATGGCACCAGTCTTGCAGCCCACGAATTCTACGGTGCGCCAATCCTCGCCATCGTAATCCTCGCTCTCACCGTCTATGCCTGGGGTAAGACAGTCGACGCTCGGAGAGGCAACGCTCTGATGCTCACAACACTCGCTGTATCGCTGGGTCTGGCATGGTCAGCAGACCACTTCAGCCTACCAGGAGACCCAACGCTGATGCTCACCGATACAATCTCGCGCGGTGCCCTCGCGATGTTCTTGCTGACTTGGCTGGTAATCGCTATCCCGCCAACGGCGAAACTCACCTATGACACAGTACGCAAAGTCGTTCCTCACCTAAGCAAAGACGGACTAACTGCGCCCTCAAACGCTGCCCGTCTTCGTCTCTTTGGCTCTCACCTCGCCCACCTCGGAATCATCTTACTATTGCTCGGCCATGTGCTGACAACCACATTGGTCGACCGCGCAGATCCGAGTCATTTGATCACCCTTGAGAAAGACAGCGCGGTCGAGTTCAATGGCTACGAATTCACCTTCCGCGAAACAGTCCTGTTAGCGGAGGACGACCCCGATTACGAATACAACATTGGTAATGGCTTCGCGGGCTTCGTTATCGAGGTCACGCGTGATGGTGAGAAGGTGGACGAAGTCACCCCCGGAATTCTTCGATTTGGCTGGCAAACGACGCGCTCGGAGGTTGACAGAATGGTCCGCCCGAGCGGGGATTTAATCTTCATTTTGGATCAGCAGCAAGCCCAAATCAGCCTTACTTCGATGATGCAAGGAGAGACAGACGAGGTCTCCGAAATCCGCGTCACAGTCCACGATTTGCAAGGTTCCCACCTCGTCTGGACCGGCTGGGGCCTCATCATGCTGGGAGGCGTATTCGCTCTTATTTCGAGTGATAGGTATCGCTCGGACGAAGAAGAATAATCTGATTCGAAAGTGTGGTCAGCTCCACCACTCTTCATCCTCTTCTGTGGTCTTTGCTAGTGCATTTTTTAGAATCTCTAGAATTCTTCCGTATACGACTTCTTCACCCAGAGTCTCTTCCAAAACCAAATCCTCACCGTTCAACTCACGCACAATAACATCGTCATTATTGAATTCGAAATCAAGTCGACGACCATCCTGCTTAGAATCCTCAAGGAATAGTGTCCCACTGTCCTCGAAAATGTCTCCAATCTTGCGGAATAATTCACCGACAGACTTCACTTTGATTTCTTTCTCGACGCCATCGGCGATGATATGGAAATTCCCTAATTCCCCGCTGAGTTCCTCCGTCTCAGCGTCGAGCTCCTCGGCAATCTCCATCGCCTCTTGGAAACTATCTCCGAATTTCTCGTAATTTTGTTTGAGATACCGATTCCGTGCTTCCTTCTGGAGTTGCAGAAGCTCAGGAGAGGGGTGCTTCCAAAATGAATCTGCACTAGGCGGGTTGATGGAGAGTTTGAATCGCTTACCTCGGTGCTCTGGAAGTGTTCTTTCGAAGCGTAACACCGTAATCCAAAGCATCAGTGGTATCGGTAAGCAGAAAATGGATAGACAGATTTGCTCAAACCAATTTCCACTATATCCGTAGGCCTCCAGAAGATTGTGGGTAATCAGCACTGCATCTGAGGGGTTGTCTGGATTGTAGTATGCAGTCGTCGCCGAGCCCTCAGGATAATCCTCCAACCATATCTGAACCTCATCCCAAGACGAGAGATTCACTGGGTTGAATGTATACCGCTCACTCTCGTATGTCACCTCATCAATTTGCCAAGTGAACCTGATGTTTGGGAAATGCCCCTCATAATGGCAACCTCCTTCAAAATTCTCTTCACACCAAGTATGAGCCCATCCAGTATCGACGATTGTGGCATCGACCGGCTTCCAATCGCTCGTGTCCATCGGTGATAAAATTACGAAACTGTATACGAAACCGCCGACAAAAACGACAATTGCGAGTCGTAAGAGGTGCCTTGGGACATTCGTAAATGCGAACTTCGAAGCCAACATTGTGGCTTCGGCTCTCATATCAGATCTCTCTTTCTTCGCTTCCATTTCTTCTTTGTTCAGATTGCCAGTAATGCGCCGTTTCAGCATCGCCCATGGCCGGGCTTCCTTGGGGACATCACGGAACATCCAGGTCAAAATCAAGCCGACGATAAAAAGTGGCACCAGCACTTCTGCTACATCAAAGAGAATGTCATAGACGTCCATTCTTTTTCCTCCCTTCAGAAAACCGTCCCATTGCCGATTTCCATTTCAGGGGTGCCCCTTATCATGGATAAGTCGAATGGCGACGAGCATTGGTTCAGTACCTCAATTTAGAGATACACTCACCCTTTGGGTGAACCGAGCGTATCAAAAAGGGGAGATAGGTCGGCGGGTCGCTCATAGGGGGCTTACCATGGACAACGGAGCCATCGTTCACATCGATTACGACCTGTACAACGCCGATAGCGGCGATATCATCGAGACGACTCGCGAGGAAGTTGCCAAGGAGCACGAGGTGTTCCAAGAAGGTCGCACTTACGAGCCAATGATCACCGTCATCGGCGACGGTCGTCTCATCGGCGGATTCGAAGCTCACCTCTCTGAGGCTGATGCTGAAACCGAGTACACCTTCGACATCGAACCTACTGAGGCTTACGGCGAGCGCGATGCTTCCCTTGTCGAGACAATTTCACAGAATGTCTTGATGCGCAGCGTCCGCGACCCTAACATGCTGGCTATCGGTGCTCCCGTCGAGATTGGCGGACGCAACGGCGTCCTGCAGATGCTTCGCGCCGGCCGCGCTCGAATCGACTACAATCATCCTCTCGCGGGTACAACCTTGCGCTACACCTACACGATCATCAAGGTGGTCGAAGACCGCGCTGAGCGCGTCGCAACTCTTCTGCAGATGAACACCGGACGTTCAGACTTCGAAGTCGAGTTCGAGGGTGAAGATGTGACCATCACTCTCCCTGACTCGATTGCATACGACCAGAATTGGGCATACGCCAAGTTCTCTCTCGTGCGCGCGCTACGAGAGCACCTCGAAGTTGGCACCGTCATTTTCCGCGAAGTGCACGAACCTAGGGCAGTAGCCGACGAAGAAGAATGATTCTTCTTTCGTACAACGCGCTAGGCGCGTGATGATCGATTGTGCCTCTCGGTACTCACAGGGCACGTCAACGCCTTACGGCTCAGTTACCCTCTTGTCGTCATTGAGGCACTCTCTCCGAAACCTTGAGTGGTCAAGAATGTGCCAGTTTGCTAGAATTCCCTCAAAATCGGACTAAGTGGACAAGATGCACGTATTGCCGTGCAACCTAGAAGCCTTATTTTCGGCTTTAGAGGACGACATCGAAGCGTTCGGTTGAAGTCTAAGTGGTGGCCCAACTAGACCATGCGCACGCAGTCGGCAGCGGTCGGGTTGCTGCTAATGCTCGTTGTGTCAACAGTCAGCGCAGGATGTCTAGGACTCGTGATACAACGTGAAATCATGGAAACTATGCGCGAAGAACCAGAAGTAATCAACAAGGAAGAATCCTACTTTTGGGATATCACATTCGACTCCGATTCAATCGAAGCGATTCAATACACTAACGAGACTCCAATCACATTCGACGATACAGTATCGAAACTAACAATCGTCTTCCGCGCACAGTTCCCATACTCAAGCATCCTTGAGCAGGTCGTTCCTAACGGGACAAACGAGTACCGATATGTCGAGGTACGTGTCTGGGAACCTGGAGTCAAGGCTGCAGGAGGAAACCCGTATTGGGAGGTGAAGGCAACCCAGGATTATCCCTTGGAGCGCTTCGAATTTTCTGATCTTGTAAATGGCAATTGGCTGGTTGAAATCGATGCACGCGGATACGGTTGGGATTCCCCAGTCGACCAAGCTTCGTTCCACGATCACTTCGACATGTCATTGACCATAACCAAGCCATGTGTTCGCTTTGCTGAGATTCACGATACAGGTGAATGCACCGATTTATCGGTTCTGCAAGATCGCTGATTCACCTGTGACGCCCCTTTGGGGCGATGCGCAGCGCTTATGAGGAGAGGTCAGGTCGCCGCGCTGCTGAGGACCCATCATGAGTGAGATCGAGTCACCCCTAGTGCCGTATGATGTCTATGAGACGCACGCGGTTCACATTGGAACAAACCAAAAATCCTCGGACATGCAACGCTTCATCGACACCGATCGTGCTGATGGTAGCGGACTGCACTTGATTGACATCAACCAGACGGATGAGCGCATCCGCACGGTTGCAAAATTCCTCTCTCGCTACGACCCAGAACGCATCCTCGTCGTCAGCGCTCGCCAGTATGGACAGCGTCCTGCTCGTAAGTTCGCTCAGTCAATCGGTGCCAAGCGCATCGTTGGCCGCTTCATTCCAGGCACGATGACTAACCCTCGACTACGAACCTATCAGGAGCCGGAGGTCCTCTTCGTGACCGATCCGGCTGCGGATGCTCAGGCCCTCTCAGAGGCTGTCTCCACTGGCCTGCCAATCGTTGGAATCGTCGATGCAAACAACACTCTTCGCAATGTCGACTTGGCTCTGCCTGCCAACAATAAGGGTCGCCGCTCGCTGGCTTTGATCTACTGGCTCTTGGCTCGCGAGATCCTGACTGCTCGTGGCAGCACGAATTACGCGGACTGGGAGCGAGCCCAAAACGTCGAAGAGTGGGAATCCACTTTCTGAAACTCAAGATTCGGCACTTTCGGTGTTTTGAGCGCCGACTGCTTAGACCCGAGCCGACCAAATAGGAAGAGCAGGGCGGGCAGGTTGTCCGGATGTAGCCGGAGGGGCTGCCTGTCATGGACCAAGACATTAGATTCGATTCGCTCGAGCTTCGGCCATACATCGCCAATTCTTTGATTGGAATGGGCTTTGAGGAAATGACTCCAGTTCAGGCAGAAGTGATTCCAGTGGCTTTGCAAGGCCGCGACATACTCGCTACCGCTCAAACAGGTACTGGAAAGACCGCGGCTTACGTGATTCCGATTCTGCAATTGGGTGCTCGCTCGCTTATCCTTGCTCCCACGCGCGAGCTCGCATTACAAGTTCAGGATGATTTCAATCGCATGTGTGGAGGGACTCACCCCTCCGTCTGTCTGATTGGAGGAGCGCCTTTCCGCGACCAAAAGCGGGCGCTGAAGCGGCGCCCTGATTCGAACATCGTCGCGACGCCCGGACGATTGTGCGATCACATCGATCAAGGCACGGTCAATCTTGGCGATATCGAGATGTTCGTTTTGGATGAGGCAGACGAGATGCTCAGTATGGGATTCTCTGACGACCTCGATCGCATCAATGCGGCTATGCCACAAGAGTGTCAAACGCTCTTGCTTGCAGCGACGATGCCGAAATCGGTCGAGAGACTGGCAAATGCTGCTCTCGACCAACCGATTACAATCAAAGCGGGATCAGGGCCACTGAAGGCTGCTGATACTGTGGTCCAATCGGTTCTCATCGTTCCCAAGAGGAGCCGAGGGCAGGCCATCGAGCGGCTTCTCGTGCGATACGACCCCGAGGCCTGCATCATTTTCTGTCGAACTCGAAACCGTACCGAGGAATTGGCAAAGGAATTGTCTCACATCGGTGCGGAGTCGCTTCACGGCGGTTACCAACAAAAGCACCGTGACAATGTAATGACGCGGTTCCGAAATGGTCGTTCGAATCTCCTCGTCGCCACTGATGTGGCGGCTCGAGGACTTGATGTCGAGGCCGTCGATCTGGTCATTCAGGACGATATGCCCTCGAATTCAGAGGTCTATGTCCATCGCGTCGGCCGCACTGGCCGAGCTGGCCGTGAAGGCCGAAGTATTCTTCTGATTTCGAAGGGCGTCAGCCGCCGAATTGGAATGTTGAACAAAGTAGCAGGACGTCTTGGCAAGGAGCCACTTCCTACGGCGGCTGAAGTCGAAGAATTGCAGACTATCAGATTGGTCGAAGAGATGATGGAAAACGAGCCGGGTCAACTCGCTAGAACAGCGTACAACTCGGCTATTGAATCAAATCTCTCGCCAGAACAAATCGCTCTCGCAGCTATCGAGATGCTGGTTGGAGATGCAAACCTTGAGGAAACTTCGAATCACACCGGAAACACGGCTCTGGCTCTTACGGTCGGTAAGGTGGATCGCGTTAGGCCGAAAGATATCGTCGCGGTAATTTGTAACGAGGGCGGTCTCAAAGGAGACCGAATCGGCAGAATCGATCTTCTCGACCGGATCAGTGTTGTCGAGGTACCAAGTTCCGAAATCGACGCTCTCGTCTCAGCCCTATCGAATACCAAGGTCCGTGGCAGATGGTTGAAGCCTCGCCACGCCGATGATTGGGATTTTGCCAACCGCTGAATAGGGAACTTTCGAATCTACTACCAGCGTTGGCCTGATAACGAAGGGTCGGTGCCGAAACAACATGGGAGTCGAGCCGGTTCCTCTGTTTCTCGCGCCGATGGCGGGGGTCACCGATCTGGCTTACCGCCTCCTCGCTCGCGAGGTTGGTGCTGACCTGACTTTCACTGAATTCACCGCCGCCTCAGGGCTCTCCCGTCATGCCAAACACTCCTGGCTGAAAGTGGAATCCGATCCTCGCGAGTCTCCATTTATCCCGCAGATTTTCGGTGGCGATATCGATGAAATGGTCGCAACTGTGCAACTTTTGCATGACCGAGCGGACATCATCGATCTCAATTTTGGTTGCCCTGCGCCCAAGGTCTGCCGCAACGATGCCGGTGCTGCTCTACTACGTGACCCGGACAAGGTTGTGCGAATGGTACGCGCTTGCATTGAAGCGTCTGATGTTCCGATTACCGTGAAGATGCGACTCGGAACTGGAAGTGGACCAAATACTGCTTTGGATATTTGTCAGAGGTTGGAGGCTGAGGGAATTGGAAGAATCTGCGTGCATGGGAGGACGCTGAGTCAACGCTACGCCGGTGAGGCTGATTGGTCGCAGATTCGTAGAATAGTCGAGGCTGTCGACATCCCAGTCATCGCCAATGGGGATGTCGTCGATGCTGCAAGTGCTGCTGCCTGCATCGAAGCAACCGGTGCGGCCGGACTAATGATTGGTCGCGGAGCAATCGGCCGGCCAACAATTTTCCACGAAATTAAGAGAGACCTGGGTTGGACTAATGAAACGGCCCCTTGGGGTGAGGATAACCCTGCAGTAGCACGTTCTTGGTGTTGGCAGCGTTATCTAGAATTGAGTAAAGAAGTCTACGAATCTGGTCAATGTAAGAACCTCAAGCGACACGCGGTATCATTCACTAAGGGTCTTCCAGGAGCCTCAAATATGCGCGTCGAACTACATTCTATTAACGATCAAAATGCGCTCGGCGAGCGAGTATCTGAATACCTCAGAGAGCTCGCCGATACTACAGCACTGGTGGTCTGATGCACGATTCTATCAATGTCCTCGG
>Ga0114933_10001697_pt1 | contig 24073 bp, 24 predicted proteins | sample 4SBtaG_FD_89691 | JGI IMG/M metagenome (GOLD analysis project Ga0114933, IMG submission 89691) | Deep subsurface microbial communities from Kolumbo volcano to uncover new lineages of life (NeLLi) - 4SBTROV12_W25 metaG | ecosystem: Environmental > Aquatic > Marine > Volcanic | place: Kolumbo... | reverse complement strand
GGCTCTTCTCAAATAACAGCTGGAGGAGGCCTATCTGTTAGAAAAACGGGAAAGATATTGGACTTTTTGAAAATGAGATTGGATGGACGAATAAAATATAGAATCTATAATTTCAATCTTAAGGAGTGGCTTTCTAGAGAAATATTATCAGAGTTTAAGCATGCTTATTTAAATGGTTACCTTAGGATTCTTATTTCAACGTATATAAAGGTATTTTTTAATTTTGGGAATATCTGTTCTGCGAGAAAAGCAAGAATCTTAAAAAGAAGAGAGGGCTTAAGGATTCTATCGCCTGATGGGAAATATCAGTTATAAAATGCATTACCAGCATTTCTTAATTCTCATTACAGTAACTTTTTTTCTGAGTATTTTATTTACAAAATTCGCTATTTTTTTTGCCGAAAGAAGAAATATTAAATCCATAGCAAATCAAAGAAGTTCTCATTTCATACCTGTTGCAAATGGTGGTGGTTTGGGTTTTCTAATAATTACGCTGATAAGTTTAATTATTCTCACAAATACTATTGATATGAGCACTAAAAACTCAAATTATTTAATATTCACTTCAATGGTGATTGGGTTAGTTGGATTTGCTGATGACATAAATGACATACCGGCCCTGCAACGTTTTATAGTTCAGTTGTTAGCATCTGTTATAGTCATAATATTTTTTACTCAGTTTCCAAATATAAATTTTCTTGATTTTAGCATCCAAAACAAACCTTTTTTATTTGTCTTTGGAATTGTATTTTTAGTTTGGTTAACAAATTTATATAACTTTATGGATGGGATTGATGGCTTAGCAACGTTGGAAGGTATTTTTATCCTACTTTGTTATCTGTTTATCATATTTTACAATGGAAACAATATGTTATTGATCACCCATGAAAAATTATTCTTCTTTAATTCAATCCTGATTCTCATTTCAGCCTTATTTGGCTTTTTGGTATTTAATTTTCCAAATTCTTCAATATTTATGGGAGACGTTGGAAGTAGTTTTTTGGGGTTCTTTCTAGGCTCTATAGGAATATATGCAGCTTCTAATGACTGGATAAATTTCTGGACATTAGCAATTATTTGGTCCATTTTTCTAGTCGATGCTACTGTAACACTACTTGTTAGAATTCTGAGAGGCGAGGTATGGTATGATGCACATCGATCTCACGCATATCAGAAAATTACACAAAGTTACGTTAAAAAGATATCCGAAAAATATAATGAAGAATCACATTCTAGAACAAAAGCTCACAGATCCGTCTGTCTTTTGTATAGTCTTGTCAATTTAGCTTGGGTATTTCCTTTATCGATACTAAGTATGAATTATCCAAGCATAGGCTTTTTGATTGCATTCCTATGTTTCATGCCCATTGTGATAGTTTGTTTTTATGTTGAAGCTGGGAAGAGCTGATAGTAGCTCAGTAAAGAAATGAGAAATAGTACCTTAGAATTCTATATAATTTTTGTTCAAAAATTACTTTCCTTAAGCAGGAAAGCTAAAAATCTTCTTGTGATGATGACTGACTATGTTGTTCTAGTCTTTAGTTTCTGGGCATCTCTTTCAATAAGGATAAACGATATTTATATAGCATCAGGAGATGCTCTTTTTCTAATTATCATTGCGCCACTTATTGCACTGCCAATTTTCTATTCATTCGGCCTCTATCAGTCATTCATTAGGTATGCAAATTATAGAGCACTAATCACTTTAATTTTTGCTGTATCAATATATACACTCCTCTGGTTCATAGTTGTATTGGTCTCTGATTTGATTGAGAAACCATATGATTTTCTAATTATCAATTGGCTAACAACAATATTCTTCATTGGTGGAGTTCGATATATAGCTAGGTGGTTATTATCGATAAAGGGTCACTCTACTAATAATGTTCTAATCTATGGCGCAGGAAGTGCTGGAATACAGCTTCATTCTACAATTCTTCATAGTCCTGACATGAAAGTAGTTGCTTTTATTGATGACAATAAAAGCATTCATGGAAAGTCTATAGAGGGACTAATGGTATATTCCAAGAATAGTTTAAATACTATTATTGAAAAGAAAGATGTGAAAGAGATTCTGGTGGCAATTCCCTCAATGACGAGATCTGAGAAGTCTGATTTGCTTCAAAGCTTAAAGGGTTTGCCTGTTGTCATTAGAATGCTCCCGTCGCTTTCAGATGTCACAGCTGGAAGGGTATCAATATCTGATTTAAAGAAAGTTAAAATTGACGATCTCCTCAAAAGAGAGTCTAGAAAACCAGATCCAAACTTGCTTAGGCAAGACATTGATGGAATGAATATTCTAGTTACGGGGGCGGGCGGATCAATTGGATCAGAGCTGTGCAGAGAAATCGTAAGATTAAGGCCAAAAAATCTAGTCTTATTTGATATTAGTGAATATGCATTATATATGCTTGAATCTGAGCTTTTGGAAGAGGAGCTAGATATCAAGCTTATAACCGTCATTGGTAATGTTACGAATCAAGAAAGGCTTGAGCAAATAATTGATAAATATAATATCAATACCATTTATCATGCGGCTGCCTATAAGCATGTTCCAATGGTTGAGAAAAATATTTTTGCAGGGGTTAGATGTAATATTTTTGGAACATTATCCTGTTGCAATGCCGCAATCAGCATGGGAGTTAAGAGCTTTGTCTTTATATCGACTGATAAAGCAGTTCGTCCAACAAATATTATGGGTGCAACAAAAAGATTTGCAGAAATGATACTGCAAGCTCTAGTAGAAGCGAATGAAATAAATAATACTCGAATTAGCATAGTAAGATTTGGAAATGTATTGGGCTCATCAGGGTCTGTTGTTCCATTGTTTAGAAAGCAAATAGAGAATGGAGGACCAGTCACAGTAACTGATCCAGAAATAATCAGATATTTTATGACTTTGAAAGAGTCTGCTCAGTTGGTAATTCAGGCTGGCTCAATGGGAAGTATCGCAGATATTTTCCTCCTCGATATGGGTGAGCCTGTAAGAGTCGTAGACTTGGCGAGAGATATGATTCAACTGAGTGGAAGAAGCGTAAAGGATCATGAAAATCCAGAAGGAGATATAGAAATTATATTCACAGGATTAAGACCTGGTGAGAAATTATATGAAGAGCTTCTAATCGATGATAAATCCAAACCAACAAAACATCCAAAAATCATGCAAGCAATTGAGAAACATCCTAGTTGGAGAGAGATTGAAGACACAATAAGAGTGATTGAGAATTATGCAAAAAAAGAGGATATTGATGGGATTAAGAAGGTATTTATAGAGTCAGTCGATGGATACAATCCTCAATAGAAATAATTATTTCTGAGCCAACTCTTTCAGTAACCCATAACTATCAAATTTTTCATTGATTGCAAAAAATGATGGATTTAGAAATGATTTCTTGAGGTTGTACCTTAGGGGTTCACCAGAAAGTTTTAGTACAGATCCTCCAGCTGACTCAAGAATCGCTTGCCCTGCAGCTGTATCCCATTCTGATGTTGGGCCAAGTCTGGGATAATAGTCTGCATCACCATTCGCAACAAGACAGAATTTTAAGGAGCTACCTATTCCAATTTCTTTATATTCCTTTATATTTCTCAAGTATTTTTTTAGATCATCCGATTTATGAGATCTACTAATTGCAATTCTTCGGGTATTTCCTATTGTTTCTGAGACTTTAAGCTGCGTGATTATACCATTTTGATTTTGCATATGAGCACCATGCTTTTTATGGCCCCAGTATATGTTTTTCATTACTGGTGCATTTATTAATCCAATTTGTGCTTCGTTGCAAACTATCAACGCAATATTGACGGTAAACTCACCATTTTTCTTTATAAATTCTTTCGTTCCATCAAGGGGATCAATTAACCAATATCTATTCCATGACTTTCTTTTTTTAAAGGATACATTTGAGTTCTCCTCAGACACTATTGGGATGTCTGGTGTTAATTTCTCTAAGCTTTCATTAATAATTTCGTTAGAAATCAAATCTGCTTTAGTAACTGGTGAAGAATCATCTTTTTTTTCTATTTTAATATTAGACTTATATTCTTTTAAAATGGCATTACCAGCATTTACCGATATTCTCTTAAGTTCATCAATGAGTAGTTTGTCTGTATATTCTGATTTCATTGTAATTTAGTTATATTTTAAGTCATTGATTTTAAATGCAAAAAATATTATATAAAAAATTGTTATAAAAAAACTTGCAATATCAATCTTTAAGAGGTGAAATGTCTATATCAAACCGGGGCCACGGTGTGAAAACAACATATTTTTCGATATTAGCCATTAACTCAATAATCAATACATAATCAATTTTTTAATATGGGAATAACCAATACTACAGATAGCGAATTTGAGAATGATGTGATTTCATCTGAAATCCCTGTTCTAGTAGATTTTTGGGCTGAATGGTGTGGGCCTTGCAAGATGATAGCACCAATTCTAGAGGAACTAGATCGAGAGCTTGATGGGAGTATAAAGATAGTAAAAGTTGACGTTGATAATAATAATCAGACTGCAATGAATTATTCAATAAGAAGCATACCTACATTGATTATGATCAAAGACGGAGTAGTGCAGTCCCAGCACATCGGAGCTGCATCAAAATCACAACTAGAAGATTTTATTAACCAAAATAAGTAAAAATGCCAAATAACGGTAAACATAAAAGAAAAAGAGGTCCGAGGCATAAGAAAGACTTCCAAGATAGAGCGGCAACATTCACCTCTGACGATGTAATATCAAAATCAGAATTAGAGGGCGATGATGTTCTCAGTCTGCCTGACTTAAGGACAAAATCAATCACCGAGATTCAATCCACTGCTGAGGATATGGGTATCGAAAATATATCAAGGGCCAGAAGACAAGATATAACCTTTTCTATTTTAAAAGCACATGCGGCAGAAGATAAAAGAATATTCGGTGAAGGCGTATTAGAGATTTTGCAAGATGGCTTTGGTTTTTTGAGATCATCTGATACTTCGTATATTGCTGGTCCAGATGATGTATATGTTTCACCAACTCAGATAAGAAAATTTAATCTGAGGACTGGAGATACTGTATCAGGCTCAGTAAGACCCCCTAAAGATAATGAACGTTATTTTGCAATGCTAAAAGTATCTGAGATTAATTTCGAGGATCCTGAAAATGTAAGAACTAAAGCATTATTTGAAAACTTGACCCCATACTTTCCTGAAGAAAGGCTCAAGCTTGAGCAGGGCTCAGGAAGCGTTGAAGATTTGACTGCTAGGATAATTGACCTAGCCTCTCCAATCGGAAAAGGACAAAGAGGTCTTATTGTTTCACCACCTAAAGCTGGTAAAACAATACTCCTTCAGAATATTGCATCATCTATAACTACAAATTATCCCGATGTTCATTTGATTGTCTTGCTTATTGATGAAAGACCTGAAGAAGTTACAGACATGATAAGAACAGTCAGAGGAGAGGTAGTATCAAGCACATTTGATGAACCAGCATCTAGGCATGTTCAAGTCGCAGATATGGTTTTGGAAAAAGCAAAGAGACTTTCTGAGCATAAAAAAGACGTGGTTATCCTTTTAGACTCTATAACCCGATTAGCCAGAGCATATAATACTGTCGCACCCGCATCAGGAAAGGTTTTGACCGGTGGTGTCGATGCGAATGCACTTCAGAAACCAAAACGCTTCTTTGGTGCTGCAAGAAACTTAGAAGAGGGTGGAAGTTTGACTATTATAGCAACTGCACTTGTTGAAACTGGCTCCAGAATGGATGAAGTAATTTTCGAGGAATTTAAAGGCACAGGTAATATGGAAATAGCACTAGATAGAAGAATAGCTGATAAAAGAGTATATCCTGCTGTTCATATCAATAAGTCTGGTACGAGGAGAGAAGATCTTCTAATGGATCCTGAAGAATTGCAGAAAATGTGGGTTCTTCGAAAGGTTGTTCACGATATGGATGAGATTGCAGCTGTTGAGTTCCTTCTTAATAAGATGAAGGATACAAAAACGAATAATGAATTTTTTGAGTCAATGAAGAAATAAAATTATTTCATCACTCTAAAACCAATATCTTTTCTAAAATATTTACCATCCCAGTCAATCTGATCTACAGCACGGTACGCATTTTCATTAGATTGATTTAAATCATCCCCAAGAGCTGTCACACACAACACCCTTCCTCCATTCGAAAGGATGCTATCATTCTCTGAGCATGTTCCAGAATGAAAGACTTTAACATCAGTCCTATCAGAGAGAGTGTCTAGCCCAATAATTTCTTTGCCAGTTTCGTATGATTCTGGATAACCATGACTAGAAATTACGACACCCATTGCTGATTTTTGATCCCAATCAATATCATAATTACTGATGCCTCCATTGAAGCAAGTTTGAATCATATCTATAAGGTCTGATTTCAGTCTCAGCATTATTGGTTGAGTCTCAGGATCTCCAAATCTGCAGTTATACTCCAATACCTTTGGATTATAATTAGAATCAATCATTAGTCCGGCATACAGAAAGCCTCTAAACATAATTCCGTCCTCAGAAAGTCCTCTAATAGTTGGCTCAATAACTTTTTCCCTAATTACTGTATCAAGTTCATCATTTACAAATGGAACAGGTGAATATGCCCCCATTCCACCAGTATTCAAACCGACATCTCCCTCTCCGATTGTTTTATGATCCTGTGATGTTGCAAGGGGAAGATATTCGGTTCCATCTACCATCACGATGTAGCTAAGCTCCTGCCCTACTAGAAAATCCTCAATAATGATTTTTTTACTGGCGTCTCCAAATTTTTCTTCGCCAATAAATTGATCAATGGTTTTATTAGCAGTTTCGTGATCTTCTGCAATCAAAACGCCTTTCCCAGCAGCTAATCCATCAGCTTTAATGACTAATGGCAAGTCATTTTCCTGAATATAATTTTTAGCTTGATCTGCATCAGTAAAGCTTTCATAGCTTGCTGTTGGGATGTTATGTTTTTTCATAAAGGACTTTGCAAAAGCTTTAGATCCCTCGAGTTGAGCCCCTTGTGATTCAGGCCCAAAGCAGTCGATCCCAGCTTCGGTGAATGCATCAGTAATTCCATTGGCCAATGGATCCTCTGGACCAACGATAACAAGACCAATATTTTCTTTTTTAGAAAAAGAAACTAGACCTTCAATATCAGAGGATCTGATTTCAATATTCTCGGCTTTAGGCTCGAGTGCAGTTCCAGCATTCCCGGGCGCTACAAAAATTTTATCAACAAGATCGGACTGTGAAGCCTTCCAAGTGAAAGCATGTTCTCTTCCACCGCTACCGACAATTAGAACGTTTATCATGACTAATGCCTAAAATGCCTCATATGAGTGAAAACCATTGCAATATTTTGTTTGTTTGCTTCCTCGATGACCTCATTATCCTTAATTGAACCGCCTGGCTGAATGATGCATGAAATTCCATTATTGGAGGCCATTTCAATGCTATCACTAAAGGGAAAGAAACCATCAGAGGCCATAACAGAGCCTTTTGTTTCTAGGTTAGCTGCTGCTGCTTTTAAGGCAGCAATCTTGGCACTGTTCACACGACTCATTTGCCCCGCACCTATTCCTATGGTCTGTTGGTTTTTTGCAAAGATAATCGCATTGGATTTTATATATTTGCAGACTTTCCATGCAAAAATTAAATCAGAAAACTGCTCTTCCGTTGGCTCTCTATCTGTAGAAACTTCAAAACCAAGACTGTCAGCTTTGTCCATGATTTGATAATCATCCTCTTGAACTAAGAACCCACCATCAATTACTTGGATCGCCCAATCTTCGCTATCAGACCTATTGGACTTCTTCTTCACAAACTTCTTGGATATTACTCTTATATTCTTTTTTTCTTTTAAGGCATCAAGAGCATCTTCTGTGAAATCTGGAGCGATCAAAACTTCCACAAATTGATTTTTTATTATATTTTTAGCGAGATCATTATCCACAGAGCGATTAAAGGCTATTACTCCTCCAAATGCTGATTCTGGATCGGTTTGAAATGATCTATGATATGCATGATTTAGATCCCTTCCAGTAGCAACACCACATGGATTGACATGTTTCACAATGACACAAGCTGGATCATCAAATTCCATAACGCATTTCATGGCAGTATTCGCATCAAGAAAGTTGTTGTATGAGAGTTCTTTTCCTTGAATTATTTTGGCATTTGCTAAACTACCTTCTTGTTTATGGGTAATATATAAGCCGGCTTGCTGATGGGGATTTTCCCCGTATCTTAGATCGGAGATTTTTTTTAAACCAAGCGGTATCTCATTTGGCATTTCAAGAGCTTGATCTAGTGTTTCCAGATTGATTGTTTTTTTCCGCTCTCTTATATCATCTTTTTGAGAAAAGTAATTATGGATAGCTGAATCATACATCGCTGTTTTACTAAATGCTTTTAAAGCTAATTCTCTTCTATCTGTCTCTGAAACTGAGCAATTATCGTCATTAAGAACATTGATGAACCATTCGTAATCTTCAGGATCAGTCAAAACAGCCTTATTATAAAAATTCTTCGCTGCCGCTCTAATCATGCTTGGTCCGCCAATATCAATATTTTCAATGGCATCTACTTCATCGACATTATTTCCTGAAATGGTTTCTTCAAATGGATAGAGATTGATGACCATAAGATCTAAATTGATCATCCCATACTCTTTTTGAATATCATCATCAATACCGATTCTATTTAATATGCCTCCATAGATTAATGGGTTAAGCGTTTTTACTCGGCCATCCATGATTTCAGGGAAGTTTGTGATTTCTGAGACTTTTGTGACATTTATTCCAAGTGATTCAATAAACTTAGCAGTACCACCTGTTGAGAAGATAGAAACCTTATTTTCATCTAAACAAGTAACAAGTTTCTCTAATCCGGTTTTATCAGAAACACTGATTAGGGCATTCTTTATTATTAATCTTCCATCCCCTGTCATTGGTTTGGTTCCTAGATGAGCTTATATTGCTTCAGTTTTTTTCTGAGTGTAGATCTATTTATTCCAAGAACTTTTGAAGCCTCACTTTGATTATTATCTGTATGTTTCATGACTTCTTTCATCAAAGGTCTTTCAATTTCTTTCAAAACTAATTGATAAAGATCATTTGGCTTATGTCCATTTAGAGTTTTGAAATATTTCTTTAATGCTGTTTCTGCGGAGTGACTTAAGGAACCATTTAGCTTCTGATTTTTTTTATTATTTTTCTTTTTCACCAAGAATAGTTTTCCTTGCAATCAAATGCTTATTTTTAAATTGGTTGCCCTAATTTCTAGAGAATCCAGAAGATATAACTATAACATGCTGTAAAATAAAAAATGAGTGATAAGTGACCTAAAGACCCAATCTTTTTTCTAGATAATGAATATTTGTGCCGCCTTCTTTAAAGGCATTGTGTTGCATGATCTCTATTTGTAAATCTCTATTTGTTTTAATACCTTCGATGATCATTTCAGAAAGTGCAACCCCCATTCTGGTAATCGCAGACTCTCTTGAATTTGCGAATGCAATGACTTTTGCAATCATAGAATCATAGTAAGGCGGTATTTCATAGCCAGTATAAACATGACTGTCCACCCTGATTCCAGGACCACCTGGAGGATGCCATAAGTCTATCATTCCAGGAGATGGCATAAATGTTTTTGGATCCTCAGCATTGATTCTGCATTCAATCGCATGACCTTTTTCTACAATATCCTCTTGTTTAATAGATAGAGGTAATCCCATGGCAATTTTAATTTGTTCTTTTACGATATCAATGCCAGTTATCATTTCGGTTACCGGATGTTCAACTTGAAGCCTGGTATTCATTTCAATGAAATAAAATTCATCATTTTCAAATAGAAACTCAAGTGTTCCAGCTCCTCGATAATCGATGTGTTTGCAAAAATCGATGCATTTTTTAAACATCTCTTCTCTTAACTTCTTAGGAATTTTTGGTGCAGGCGCTTCTTCTATGATTTTTTGATGATTTCGTTGCATAGAGCAATCTCTATCTCCTAAGCATACTGCATTGCCATGATGATCTGCGATTACTTGAAATTCTATATGCCTTGGTTCTTCCAGTAACTTCTCCATAAAGATCGTATCATCACCAAATGCTGCTTTCGATTCTGTTTTTGTGAGATCAATCGTGTGCTGCAGAGCCCCTTTTGTATGAGCGACCCTCATTCCTTTGCCACCACCACCAGAAGCAGCTTTAATCAATACTGGATAACCAATCTCATCAGCGAGCTTATGAACTTTTTCAATATCATCATCTAATTCCCCATCAGAACCTGGAATACATTGTATTCCTACCTCGCCTACAATCTCTTTTGCACTGATTTTATTCCCCATTAGGTTTATGGTTGCAGATTTTGGACCTATAAAAATATAACCACTTTGTTCAACTTGCTCAGCAAAATCGCCATTCTCTGCCAAGAAGCCATAACCAGGATGAATAGCCATCGAATCTGTGACCTCAGCTGCGCTAATTATTGAAGGAATATTTAGATAGCTTTTTAGTGATTCTGGGGGCCCTATACATACCGATTCATCTGCCAGGAAAACATGTTTTTGATTCTCGTCTGCAGTCGAGTGAACTGCTACCGTTTTAATACCTAATTCTCTGCATGCCCTTTGAATTCTAAGTGCAACCTCACCCCTATTTGCAATTAGGATTTTGTCTAGCATCGACTAATTTTTGCTGACTAAAAAAAGAACCTGATCAAATTCTACAGGGTCTCCATTTTGAACTAGAACTCTTTCTATTGTTCCTGATATATCCGATTCAATTTTATTCATCATCTTCATTGCTTCAATAATGCAGAGAGTATCCCCTTCACTAATGGGATCACCAACTTTTACAAAGGCTTCAGCATCAGGTTCTGACGATTGATAGAATGTTCCTATCATTGGAGCTTTGACTTCATGAAAATTATTGTTATTTCTTGGCTTTATTTTCTCAGTTGGATTAGTTATTACTTTTGCTTCAGCCTCATCGGAAGTATGAACAACATTTAATTCTTTTTTTTCTCTACTACTTTTTATAATTCTGACTTTATCATCACCCTCGGTAATCTCTATTTCAGATAAGCCAGACTCTTCAAGAAGCTCGATAAGTTTTTTTACTTTTCTCAGATCCATATTTATTTCTTAAGCATCTCCAAGGCAGCTCTTAATGCAAGTTCGTATCCTTGAAATCCAAGCCCAGAGATCACGCCTTCAGCTATGTCAGAAAAATATGATTCTTTTCTAAATTCTTCCCTAGAGAAAATATTGCTTATATGAATTTCAATGAAAGAGATATTTGTTCCTAAAATTGCATCTCTGATAGAGATACTTGTGTGTGTGAATGCACCTGGGTTAATAATTAGAAATTGTGCATCATCTGCTTTGCTATGAATCCATTCGACTATTTCACTTTCTGAATTACTCTGGAAGGCATTTAGCTTATGACCCATCTCGTCAGCAATGATGTATAGTTCTTTTTCTATATCATCAAGACTTTTTGATCCATAGATATCTGGCTCTCTATTACCAAGAAGATTCAAATTAGGACCATTTATTAAAAGTATATTACTCATATTCACATTAAACGATTATATCTACATAATAACAACATATAACAACATAATAACCGAAAATAAAACCATATTATTGAAATATTATCTGTTTTTAGAGATAAATAATGTCAGCAAGCCCGTTGCCATTGGGACTAATCTTTCTAGAATATCTCCTGGTGTATTTGGAAGATAATGGAAAACAATGGTCAAAATGAATCCACATAAAATTGAGATCAATGCTGCTCTTCCTGAGAATCTCCATCCGAAAACTTTTGATAAAACCATTGGTACAAAAGCAGCACCAAGTGCTGTCCATGCAAATACTACTCGATCAAAAATAGTATCCGGCGCAAACAAAGAAAATATTGCTGCAGTAATGACAACCATTATGATTGCTAATCTTGCACTTCTTAAGCTTTTATTTTTTCCATTGTTCCAATCGTTATTAACAGATGTTGCAACTGTAAGTAATTGACTATCTGCTGTCGACATAATGGCAGACAATACAGCAGCAGTAATAATTCCAGCAAATACTGGTCCAAACAAACTTTCGCTAACAAAGAAAAGTACTGTCTCGGGGTCAGACACTGTCGTATACATTACCTTTGCTGTTAATCCGAGCAAAATCATGCCAGAGAAAATTATCAATGCCCAAAACATTGCAATATATTTGCCTCTTTTGATCGTATTTATATCTTTAGCTGCCATAAATCTGTTTACCACGAAGGGTTGGCCAGGGTAGCCAAAACCTATGCTGATATTGCCGATAATAAAACCAATACCAAGCATCCCTGTATAGATGCCAGTAAGACTTTTATCTTCTGCAGTGCCAATTACTTCCAATGCAGTATTCACTCCAGAAAAACCACCTGCTGCCTGAAGCAGAAGCAATGGAAGGAATATAGCTATGCAAAACATCAGAACTGCTTGTATGGAGTCCGTAAGAGAAACTGCCCAGAAACCTCCAATAAAGGTATAAGTTAATATAACCATTGCTCCTAAAATGACGCTTGCAGTTTGTGTTATCCCTAAAATATTTGCCAATGTTGTTCCAGCTGCTTGAAACTGTGCCGCGACATAAACTATCAATGTAGCAGTTATAATGACTGTGCTTACTTTCATCAATAATTGCTTATCTTTATCTTCGAAATCATGGAATAGCAATTGAGGCAAGCTAACAGCCCCTGTTTTTTTGCTGAGCTCCATCAGTTTAGGGGCGACCCATGTCCAGCTAACATAATATCCAATCATTACGCCCGGCAAGATCCAAACGGCACCTAGGCCTATAGAGTAAGCCAAACCACTAACACCCAATAATGTCCATGCTGAGGACGAACTGGCGGAGGCACTTAAAGCAGCAACAAAAGCGCCCAAGCCTCTGTTGCCTAGATAAAAGTCGTCTTTGGTCTTATTTCTTTGCTTCGCTAAGAAACCGATAGCTATCAGCAAAAGATTATAGATAACCACGGTAATGATGGTTTCTTGATTTGCCAATTGTATCCCCCTTAATTGTTTGGAAGAAGAACTACCTTACCATCTCTCTCTGTTCCAGTTCTATCAATATGATTATATGCTTTGAGGTAGTCTTTAAGTCCATAGGTGGCAGCTATTTTAGTCTGGAGTAAGCTTTGATTTGCCATTAGGGCTAAGTTTTTATGTATCTCCTTGACTCTTGCTTCAGTTCTTGTCTCAAAACCACTCAGTGTCGACATTCCCTTGAGCGTTATTTTTTTTCTGAATAATGACCAAAAACTGATCTGACACATCTCTTTGGTGACAGTTCCATAATTTATAATCAATCCTCCATTGGCAATTGATTTTGCTAGCCTCTCTGTGGCTGGCCCAGCTACAGCATCTATTCCAAGCTTTATATTCTTAGATAAAATATTCTCTAACATTTTCTCGTCTTCATGCTCACTATCTAGAATGACCTCAGTGGCACCCAACGCAATAAGCTCAGAAAAAAGCGACTCTCTCCTTACAATATTTAGGGTCTTGATTCCTTCCTCTTTCGCAAGCGCTATTAGGTATCTGCCCACATTTGAGTTTGCAGCATTCTGAATAATCCAGTCGTCTTGATTGAGTTTCATATAGTCTCTCAATAGAAAGTATGCAGTGAACCCATTTACTGTGATTAGTGCCAGTTGTTCATCAGGAGCATATGGCTCAGGAACTCTCGTCAATGAGGAAGTGGGGAGCTTGATTTGTTGCGTCATAGCACCAGTTCCCATTGGTAATAAGACTTTGTCTCCCTCCTTCAATCTTTTTGCTTTTGACCCTAGCTTTTTAACTGTACCAACGCCTTCAAAGCCTGGTATGCATGGAACCTCTTTAAGTTTTTCAGTTCCTCTAGCAGTAAGACTATCAGCAATATGCATTCCAACAGCATCGACATGAATGACTGCTTCTTCCGAGCTTGGGATTTCTTCCTGACATTCAACCAGTTGCAGTGAAGTTTCCGGAGGACCATATTGAGTGAGTTTGAGTGCGAGATAGCTCATTGAATGCCCAGTACTTCATCCATATCGCTGTGCTTTAATTCTGTATTCTTTGACCATACCACTTTTCCTTCCTCATCAATAAGAATTGTATACGGAAGTGTCAATGCTTCATTCCCGAGGTCTTTCATGACGTCATATGCTTCCGACTGACCAACCATAATTGGGAAGTCAATACCCAACTCTGCTACAAACTGTATCACTTTTTCTGGCTTATCGATGGCAATCCCAACAACACTGAAATCCGTTGGATCTTGTGAAAGAAAAACGCCATTTAGCATAGGCATTTCTTTTCTGCATGGCCGACACCAAGTTGCCCAGAAATTGATGAGTGTTTTCCTACCTCTGAATTCATCTATAGATATTGTCTCTCCTTTCATGTTTTCTAGAGAAAAATCAGACATCACTATTGTTTTATTTTCTGATCCCTGGAATTGGAAGACGCTAACCGCAATAATTGCGATAAGACCTCCAAATATAAAAAATTTCTTCATGATTTATTTTTTAGCGAATCAATTTCTTCTTTTAGAATTTCCGCGCTGACGACTCCAATTTTTCTTCGATTTTTTTGCTCTTTCCCCTTCGAGTCAAAGAAAAGGATTGTAGGCGGACCAAAGATAGCATAATTTTTTATAAGCAACTGGTCCTCACTTGAGTTATCAGTTAGATCAACTTTTAAAGCTTGAATATTGCCAACCTTAGCTTGAAGAGATTGATCGCTAAAAGTATTTCTCTCAAGCCCTCTGCAAGAAACGCACCAATCAGCAGTAAAGTAGACCATTGTAGGTTTTCCATTGTTGAGAGCTTCCTCCAGTTTCATTCTGAGTTCCTCACTGCTATCAACGCTATAAAATTGATCAGTGAATCGTTCAATCTCTTTGTTTACATCCTTGTTGAGTACATTAATAGTAATAACCAGAATTGTTACTACGGCTATTGAAGTTTGAGCAAGGTATTTAGTAGATTTTGAGCCGGATAGGTATTTTACAAAATAGATAATTGCTATGGATGCCAGTAATAAGTAAATCTGATTTACATAATTTTCATTTAGAAATGGATTCATTATCCAAACTGCTAAACCAATCATTATAAATCCGAATAATTCCTTTATGGCTTCAAGATATTTTCCAGATGTTGGTAGCCATTTTGATGCAGTCAGCCCTATGACCATTAATGGAATCCCTAGTCCAATACTGAGAGCTGTCAGCGCAATGATTCCACGAAAAATATCTCCACTTTGTCCGATAACCATGAGTGTTGCAACCAACGGCGGCGCGACACATGCGGTAACTAAAAATGCTGACAATATACCGATTATAAACACGCCCGCATAGCTTCCACCTTTTTGGTTATTCATTAGGTTATTTGCACGATTCATGAGAGCACTTGGCATCTGCATATTGAATAAACCAAGCATGCTTAGACCAAGGATAATGAAAAGGATTGCCATGAATAGTATGAATCCAGGCATTGCAAATAGGGCTTGCATTTGATTGCCAGCGAGAGCGGTAATGGTTCCAAATGCAGAGTAAGTGACAGCCATCCCGAGCACGTAAGTTAGAGACAGCGCAAAGGATTTTGTTCTATTGCTATCTTTTTGTCCGATGATTATTGATGAGAGTATTGGGATTGTTGGAAGATGACATGGGGTAAAGGCGAGCAGGAATCCAAGACCAATGAATGCAAAGAATACATTTATTAGATTTGATTCAGTGATCATTGATCCCAGTCTAACTTCTTCTGAAATGCTTGTTTCATCTGTTAGAAATGCGGCTTCAAGATTGGAACCTGTCTGAACATCGATTATCCATGATTGAGGAGGGTAGCAAAGCCCAATGTCAGCACATCCTTGTGAAATGACCTCTAGCTTTAAAGGCAAAGACTTTGAACCTTCTTTTAGGGCGACATAGACAGTGAATGGAGCTCTATAAATTTCAGTTTTTCCGAAGAACTCATCTTCATACTGAATTCCATTGGGAAGGGTATAGTCTGTCAGAACAATATCCTCCCGAATTGATTTGTAGCTGATCTTGTCTTTGTAAAGGTAATATCCGTCTTCAATTCGATGATTGATTTGAATCACATCGTTTTGCATGAAAATGTCTATCGGAAATGCCTCTTGAGGCTTTAAAACTTGTTGTGAGAACAAGTTTGAGGAGAGCATTAAAAATGCCGTTGCAAGCACCCCAAGATAAATTGAGATTGATCGTTTTATTTTCATCGTCTGTTTAGTTTCGAGATTATTGAAAAAAAAGTTCCCAACAAGCTTGAATTTTAAAAAATCATCCTTATTATTAGCACTCTTCTATTGAGACTGCTAATTCCATTAGAAGACTATAAATAATAACAAATTGAGGAGATCAGAGATGAATATTCGTCCACTTCAAGATCGAGTGATTGTTAGACGTATGGAAGAAGAAACTACTTCTCCAGGCGGAATCGTAATCCCAGATGCAGCTGCAGAAAAGCCCAGCAGGGGTGAAGTTGTTGCAGTAGGCAATGGCCAGATTCTAGATAATGGCGAGACTAGGCCACTAGAATTAAAAGTAGGAGACAAAATCCTCTTTGGAAAGTACAGCGGTACAGAAGTCAAAGTGGATGGTGAAGAGCTTCTCGTAATGAAAGAAGATGATGTGGTGGCAGTGATTGGTTAAATCATTGTTCATCCTAAAGAATCTTAGAAATTAATATATAGAGGAAATAAAAATGGCTGCAAAAGAAGTTAAATTTGGAAACTCTGCGCGTCAAAAGATGTTGGCTGGAGTCAACGTACTTGCTGATGCTGTAAAAGTTACATTAGGGCCCAAAGGAAGAAACGTAGTTTTGGACAAGAGTTTTGGCGCACCAACAGTTACTAAAGACGGTGTTTCTGTTGCTAAGGAAATTGAGCTAGAAGACAATTTTGAAAACATGGGGGCACAAATGGTTAAGGAAGTTGCATCGCAAACATCTGATATTGCTGGCGATGGCACAACGACTGCGACTGTTCTTGCTCAAGCAATATTTAGAGAGGGATTGAAATCTGTTTCTGCAGGATTTAACCCAATGGATCTAAAAAGAGGAATAGACAAAGCCACTGGAGTAATCATAGAAAACCTTCAGTCGTTGTCTGTGCCATGTAGTGATGACACTTCCATTGCACAAGTGGGAACAATTTCTGCAAACTCCGATGTTGCTGTTGGTGAGGTAATCGCCGAAGCAATGCAAAAAGTTGGAAAGGAAGGGGTAATCACAGTTGAAGAAGCATCCGGCCTTGAAAACGAATTGGATGTTGTTGAAGGAATGCAATTTGATAGAGGATATCTCTCTCCATATTTCATCAATCAAGCAGACAGCCAAAGTGTTGAATTGGATAGTCCTTACATTCTTCTTTTTGATAAAAAGATCTCTAATATTAGAGATTTGCTTCCACTACTTGAGGCCGTTGCCAAATCAGGTAATCCACTTTTGGTTATTGCGGAAGACATTGAAGGTGAGGCACTTGCAACACTGGTTGTGAATAATATTAGAGGAATCGTGAAAGTAGCTGGTGTTAAAGCACCAGGCTTTGGTGACAGAAGAAAAGCAATGCTGCAAGATATTGCTGTTCTTACTGGCGGACAAGTCATTTCTGAAGAAGTTGGGTTAAGTCTAGAAAAAACTACTTTAGAGGATCTTGGTAGCGCCAAAAAAGTACAAATCACGAAAGAAAACTCAACCATTATTGATGGAGCTGGAACTGCAAATGACATCAAGGCACGTATCAGTCAAATCAATGCCGAAATTGAAGACTCTACTTCAGACTATGATAGGGAAAAACTTCAAGAAAGGTTGGCTAAACTCTCAGGCGGTGTTGCAGTTATCAAAGTTGGTGCTGCCACTGAGATCGAGATGAAAGAGAAGAAAGCCAGAGTTGAGGATGCACTGAATGCAACAAAAGCAGCAGTCCTTGAGGGAATTGTTCCTGGAGGCGGTGTTGCCTTGGTTAGGGCAAAAGCAAGTTTGGACAAACTTGAGGGAGACAACGACGATCAAAATGTTGGAATCAACATTTTGAGACGAGCTTTGGAAGAGCCTCTCAGACAGATTGTAAGCAATGCTGGAAGCGATGCTTCAGTAATCTTGAATGATGTCGCAAACGGAAAAGGCAATTATGGTTACAATGCCGCAACCGATGAATATGGCGATATGATTGAGATGGGTATTGTTGATCCGACAAAGGTGACACGATATGCATTGCAGAACGCTGCTTCTGTAACTGGTCTGTTATTGACTACTGAAGCAATGGTGACTGAAGCACCACAAGATGACGTTCCGCCTGCTCCAATGCCTGATATGGGCGGCATGGGTGGTATGGGAGGAATGATGTAATCATTTTCATCCATTAATAAAAAGCCCCCTATTGGGGGCTTTTTTATTATGAGTTATAATTCTTATTAGGATTATTGATATCACAAAAAATCATGGCTTTAAATACAGAAAAATATATAAAAATCACATCTAAAGACCTTCCGCTTCAGTGTCCCTTAGAAGAATATGATGATTACGATGGTCACCCCAGAGTTTATCTAGAGATTATAGGAAAGGAAACGCCATGCCCCTATTGTGGAACAATCTATGTGTTGACAGATTTTGATGAATGATGATTCATCATTGCTCTGTCACGTCAATATAGCAAATGGATTTAGAGGTGCAGAAAGGCAGACATTGCTTCTTCTAAAGACACTCGCTGAAAAAGGATTCAAACAGAAATTAATTTTACGAAAAGATTCCGAGTTAGTTGCCCGCTCAAAGTCCATAGTCGGAATTGATGTGATTGAAAAAAATATGTTTGCATTTGGTGCTTTTTCAGAACCATCAGAGAAAACGCTTTTTCATTTTCATGATTCACGCTCTTTTCCAATGTTTTATTTGAGTGGCTTACTAAGAAGCATGAACTATATATACACAAGAAGGGTTCAGAGGCCTCCTAAAGTAAATTTCATGAGTAAAAAGATCTATAGAGACTCAAGGAAGATCGTGTGCTTATCTTCCTCAATTGAAAATACCGTGAAAGAATCATTTGGAAAATCCATTGATTCAGTGATCATTCCAAGTGCCTCTGCAAGCTTTGATCATGACCCTGAAAAGTCATTGGAGATTAGGCAAGAAATTAAACAGGAGTTTCTTGTCGGCCATATTGGCGCACTGGACGATAGTCATAAAGGTCAGTTAGATATCATTAAACTTGCAAGACAAGCAAAGAGCAAAGCGCTTGATATTGGTTTTGTGATGGTTGGATCTGGTAGAGATGAGCTATTGCTTAAAAAAGAAAGCAAAGATTTAGAAAATGTTTACTTCGCTGGCCAAGTTGAGAATATAGGAGACTATCTCAGCGCTTTTGATGTTTTTATCTTTCCATCTAGACACGAAGGTCTCGGTTCCACACTTATAGATGCAATTGATTTTGGATTACCGATTATTGCGAGAAATGTTGGCGGTATTTCTGACATCATTGATGATGGCGTGAATGGCTACTTGGTCAGCGATCATAACGCTGATTTTTTTACACCTCTAATTGAGCTTTATAACAGTGAGAGCATCAGAAATAGGATATCTGAAGTGAACAAAAAGCAATCAGATGCATTCAGCATAGAAAGAATGACGGAATCATATATTAGTCTCTATAATCAATACTTATGATCGATCAGAAATTTTATAAGAAGGTAAAGGCGGCACATCATCGCATACAAGATGATGTTCGATTCACTCCATTGCAATATTCACCCACTTTGAGTAATCAATCCAATGCAGAGGTTTATTTGAAATTAGAAAACTTTCAGGTGACAGGCTCTTTCAAAGCAAGAGGTGCAACAAACAAGGCAAAAATACTATACGACCAGGGACATAGAAAAATCGTTACAGCAAGTTCTGGGAATCATGGATCAGCTGTTGCAAACGCAGCAAAAACTCTAGGGATAGATGCTCTGATTTTTTTGCCAAACACGGTTTCGGAAGCAAAGCTGAAAAAGATCCAATTTTTTGGTGCAGAAGTTCAATTAGTGGGCGATGATTCTGGCGATGCTGAAGTTGCAGCTAGAGACTATGCTGACAATACCAATCTTCCATACCTTTCTCCTTATAATGATGAAGATGTCATTGCTGGACAGGGCACAATTGGACTTGAGATTCTGGAAGAGAAAGACCCCATGGATGCAGTTTTCATTGCTGTAGGGGGCGGAGGCTTGATTTCAGGGATTGGCAGTTACCTTAAAGGGGTTGGACACGACTGCGAGATTGTTGCTTGTTCACCCGAGAATTCAGCGGCGATGCATCATGCACTTCAGGCTGGAAAAATCGAGCAGATTGAACATTCGCAAACATTAAGCGATGGAACAGCTGGAGCACTTGAAGAGGGCGCAATAACGTTCAATTATTGTCAAACAGTGGTTGATAGATCTATTTTGGTAAACGAGTCACAAATCGTGCATGCCATGAAAACTTTCATGGATCAGCATCAGATGCTCATTGAGGGAGCAGCTGGAGTAGCATTAGCTGCTTTTGAAAGTGTTCAGAAAGAGTATGAAAAGAAGAGAGTCACGATACTTCTTTGTGGGGGAAATATTGCCAATCAGACATTATTAAAGGTTTTACAATCATGATGCCGATCACACTTAATTGGGAGCAAATCCAGCCGCTTATAGAAAAGATGGATATGAATGATGCGATGAGAGACGCATTCACTGAATATTCCAAAGGAAATGCAGTGATCCCACCGGTTGGTGAATTGATCATGCATCAGCCACCAGGAGAGGTCCACATCAAATATGGATACATTAAGGGCGGCGATCATTATGTGATTAAAATCGCGTCTGGATTTCCTCAAAATCAAAAAGAAAGTATCAAGCCTGGACAGGGGATGATGTTGCTATTTGATATTAAAACTGGAGTGCCTGATGCTATATTGATTGATGATGCTAATCTGACAGACATCAGAACTGCAATTGCAGGCGCAATTGCCAGCCATGCATTATCCAATGATGATCTTGAATCTTTTGCAATAATAGGCACGGGTGTTCAAGCACGTTATCAGGCTAGCTATATTTCACAACTCATGAGCATAAAAAAAATAACTGTTTGGGGCAGGGACTCAGTCAAGGCCAATGCAGTAAAAACTGATCTAACAGAGTTGGATGTCAATATTGAGATGGATTTAGAAAAGCTTGTCAAAGAATCAAGATTGATCGTAACAACCACCTCATCAAAAGAGCCACTGATCCAATCCGATTGGGTAAAGCCAGGCACACATATCACCGCAGTTGGATCGGATACGCCCGAGAAGTGTGAGCTTGATCCAAACATACTTGCTAGAGCCGATCTTGTTGTCGCAGATAGCTTGGAACAGAACCTCATTCGTGGTGAAATACATCAAGCAGTTAAGAGATCGCTCATCGATACCCAAAGCATTGTTGAACTCGGGGAGATTTTTGGAGGATTGAAATCTGGAAGAGCGCATACGGATTCAATTACCATTGCAGACCTAACTGGCGTTGCAATTCAGGATCTCGTGATTGCAGAAGCTGTTTTAAATGCAGCAAAGGAGCAATGATTGAGCACAAAATATAAAATCCTAATTATGGGACTTCCTGGGAGTGGAAAAACGTATCTTGCTGAAAGATTGGTTCCGATATTGAATGCTGCTTGGTACAACGCGGATAAACTGAGAGAAATGGCAAATGATTGGGATTTTTCTGATGAAGGCAGAAGAAGGCAATCTAGAAGAATGAGGACATTTGCTGATTTTGAAAAAGACAATGGGCGATATGTTGTTTGCGATTTTGTTTGTCCCACTAAAGAAACAAGAGAGAATTTTGATGCCGATATTGTTATTTGGATGGATACCATCAAAGAAGGCCGATTTGAGGATACCAACAAGATTTTTATTTCTCCTGAGCAAATTGATTTTCATGTCAGGGAGTGGAACGATCATAATCACTCAGACATTGCCAAAGAGATTCTAAAAAATGTTTGACTTCAAGAAACCCACAGTTCAAATGCTAGGCAGATGGCAGCCTTGGCATAAAGGACATCAGGAATTATTCAAAAGATGTGTTCAAAAAACAGGGCAAGTCATTATACAGGTCAGAGATGTTCATCAATCGTCTGGAGGTGAAGGACAAGATGATAATCCATTTGATTGGGACTTGGTTTGCAAGAATATTGAAGAGGGATTGGCCTCTGATGGTTATCAGCGAGGGGTTGAATACGAGATCATGTTGGTTCCAAATATTGTCAATATCACCTATGGGCGAGGAGTTGGTTATGTTTTTGAGGAAGAGACATTTGATGATTCAATCACTGAAATTAGTGCGACTAAGATCAGAGAGAAAATGAGGGATGAAGGAGATCTTTAAGTATCAAGGCTGATCTTCTGCTGCATTTATTTTTATCATCTCTATTAGAGTTTCCTCCTGCAGAAGCACCGAATCAAACTCTTGTTTCTCTCGATTAAATTGGAAACCACACTTCGTTAGAACTCTTTTAGAGCCTTCATTTCCAATTTTATAGGAAGCAAAGATCTCTTTTAGGTTTAGCTGAATAAATCCAAAATCCAACATGGCGGTCACCGCTTCTGTAGCGAATCCATTTCTCCAGTATTTTTTTCCAAGCCAGTATCCCAATTCACAGGATTGATTCCTAAACTCTGTCAGCCCTATCCCTCCAAGCATTTTATTATTTTGAAAGATCATGAAATTATAGCTTTCATTTTTCAATGCTTTTTCTTGTGACCTCTCAATAAATTCTTCGGCATGTATCAGAGTATAAGGAAAGGGAGTATCTGAAAGCCATTTGACAACAGATTTGTCATTGATCAATTCGGCTAACTCAACTGCGTGATCTATTTGGGGAGACTTAATTATTAAACGCTCAGTCTTTATCTCTTTTTCTAACATGAGTGATAACCTCATCAATCTTTACTTGAACATCATTGACTTCAATCAGTTGCATTGCCTTTGGTTCTTTTACTTTTTTCCCCCATCTTGACTCCTCTACTAGACTACCTTCAAATAACACCATGGCTTCTGGGTATTTATCAATCGTCCAGTTTTTTGAAAAATATGGTCCACTCCGATTTAGATTGCTCATTGCATACAGCCCAATGACTGGTTTGCCCATTACAGTTCCGATATGAGCTGGCCCAGAATCTGGTGAAATTACGAATTGCGAATGTTTAATGATTGCCGCCATCCCTCTGATGCTTGTTTTGCCAATTAGATTGATAACTCTTTTACCAAAGGCTTGATCATCGATACTTTTAGAGTATTCAATTTCGGTTTGAGATAAACCTCCAGTAACAATGACCTGGATATTTTCAAGCCCTAAAAGATATTCAATTATTCGTATAAAATTCTCTATTGGCCAACTTCGGTTATAGCTCTTGCCGTATCTTTGGCTACTGCATGGGCTGATCACGCATGTGATTTTATCTTCATCAATATACTTCTTGATCTCATTCTCTTCAGGATCAATGCTCAGTTGATTCCATGTTGGGCGACCATTTTTTTGAGTTAAATGATTGACAAATTCAATCATCCCATCAGCAACATGTTGCTCTGTTCTGGCAGGAATATATTCATTGCAAAATATGTTTTGTTTGTCACGAGATCTTGCCTTATCAAATCCCACCTTTCTTTTTGATGGAATCATAGTGCTTACTAAATTTGCAGACATAGAAGCATGCATATTCAAAAGAACATCAAATTTTCTTCCCTTTAAGTCATCTCTAATTTTCAACATCGCCCTAATGAGGTTTGATTTATCCACAGTATAAAAATCAATATCATCGATATCTTTGAATAACTGGTATTCATTCTTGCCTATCACCCAAGCCACTTTTGCATTTGGCATTTCTTCTTTTAGATGATTAATTGCTCCCAAAACGTGACAGCAATCACCTAGTGCTGATAATCTTAGAATGCAAATTTGATTTGCAGCTTTGGAAAAATCTATAGACATAGAACTATGAGCAACTTATTAATTCAAGACAATGAAAACATCATCAT
>Ga0114933_10001695_pt1 | contig 24087 bp, 16 predicted proteins | sample 4SBtaG_FD_89691 | JGI IMG/M metagenome (GOLD analysis project Ga0114933, IMG submission 89691) | Deep subsurface microbial communities from Kolumbo volcano to uncover new lineages of life (NeLLi) - 4SBTROV12_W25 metaG | ecosystem: Environmental > Aquatic > Marine > Volcanic | place: Kolumbo... | reverse complement strand
CTCTCCTGCTACCTCCTCCTCTCCTGCTACCTCCTCCTCTCCTGCTACCTCCTCCTCTCCTGCTACCTCCTCCTCTCCTGCTACCTCCTCCTCTCCTGCTACCTCCTCCTCTCCTGCTACCTCATCCTCTCCTGCTACCTCTTCCTCATCTGCGACCTCTTCCTCATCTGCTACCTCTTCCTCATCTGCTACCTCATCCTCTCCTGCTACCTCTTCCTCATCTGCTACCTCATCCTCTCCTGCTCCCTCTTCCTCATCTGCTCTTATTGTTTCTTCTCTATTTGTTTCCATATCATTTTTCATATTAGAATCAATGATGTTTTTGTATTTTTTGTTAGACAATGTAAATATATCTGGGATAAATTTTAAAATAAATGTTATGTTATCGGTTAATTTATTAGAATTATCCCATTTAATTAAAATGTTTTGCAATATATCTCTTTTTAAATCTTCGTGTGAAGTGCATGATGAATTTAAAATAATGTTTATAATATTATTATTCAATAACTCGGTATTCATAACCGTCCAGACTCCATCAGTAGCTATAAAAAAATATAAATAATTATTAATATTTCTGATGCTATATATTTCTGGAATCGGGGATATAAACCATTCAATATTATTTTCATCAAAAAAGTTATATATTTTATCAAATGTATCTAATCCGATATTTTTCCATATAGATACTGGAGGTAGATTAATATTATTTTCTGTTCTCATTTTTTTTAATTGCCATAAATCACCTAAACCCCGAGTAGTATTAATCTTACCAAATAAATATCTATTATCATACCAACCTCCTTGGACCACTATTCGTGTTTTTTCATATATATTATGAAAATTATGATCTTTGGTTACTTGAATAGTATTGAAATCCATTTCAGTTAGTATAACCCGGCTATCTCCACAATTAGCTACCCATGCATTATTATTTTTAATAAAAATACAACATAATGTAGTTCCACTTTTTTTAAAATCGTAATCGTTGTATTTGAGAATTAAATTATATTGACATCTTAAAAACAAATTTTCAAATAATTGCTTCATAGTATTATCTAAAATACTTAAATCCATATTAAAATCTACATTGGCTATATGTTTTTCAAAATTTTTAACAATATATTTAGCACAATATTCAGCTACTTGGGTCCCTGAATGTCCATCTAATACTCCATAGAATTCGTAATTCTGTTCTTTACTAGACTTAATAAAAAATCTATCTTCATTTTTCTCTCTATCTCCAATATAAGTATAATATAAAGGTTTCATTTATTGTAATATAATGAAATGTTTTATTACATGAAATTGAACATATAGAAATAAAAAATATAATATATATATAATATGAATTCAATTTTACCACCGGGTAATGATTTATATGAATTGTGTGATCAGTTTGCAGAAAAGGAAAATGAAGAAATAAAGCATAAAATCACGAGGAGTCTGCAATTGATAAGTGGAATAATATCTAAAAAACAAAAACATTTAATATATCCAACATGTAAATGTCTGTCTATAGAAGAACAAAAAGAATATTCTCATTGGTGCACTCATTTTTACGGATTAATGGAGAATTGTCAAAGTAGTGAGACAATTAAAAAAAACCTATTAAAAATAAAAAATTTTGCTATGTCCTTTAACCTTTATCCATCCGTACACCACGAAAAAGACGAAGAAGAAGATAATGACGTGTTTAAATTTGAAAATTGTGATTATGGGGAGTGGATCTTGAAGTTATGTGTAAAATTAAATTTCGATTTATATGTTAAACAATCACTTGTAACCATTGATAAAGACACGCCACTTTTAATAGGAGCCCGAAGAAACTCGAAAAAATTGTCTTTTTTAGTTGATAATCATGGAGAAAATGTTATGAAAAAAGCAGAATATATATATATAATTCTAAGACGAAGTTACAAGTATGTGGACGGGCATGAATTAATCACAATGTTTCCAACACAAGAGTGTGTATCTTCGTTTAGAGAACCTTTGGAAATATATGATGGTCCACATGATGAATTTAAAAAAAGTTGGAATTTCTGGAAAAATAAGGCATTTATCATCGATTTTAAAAAAACTCCAACATATAAAAATAGAGAAAGGGAAATCGAAAACGTAAAAAAAGCTGCCGCAGAAAGAAGATTATTACAATTACAAACTTTTGGGGATATGGCTGGTCCCCCCGATGGTGGTGCGAAGAAAAATTATTATCAATTAACAGTTCTACAACTTCGCAAACTCGTTAAAAATAAAGGACTTAGTATTATGAAACGTGATAAATCTAGATATTCAACAAAAAAACAGTTGATAGAAAAATTACGCCGAGTAAAAAGAAAAAACTCTAAGTTAGCATGTAAAATTAGTAAAAATAAAAAATAAAAAATATTAAGAATAAGAAAAATATTAAGAATAAATATTAAGTATATTCAAAATATTAAGAATAAATATTAAGAATAATAAAAATATTAAGAATAAATATTAAGAATAGGAAAATATTAAGAATAAATATTAAGAATAGGAAAAATATTAAGAATAATAAAAATAATAAAAATAAGAAAATATTAAGAATAAGATAAATATTAAGAATAAGAAAAATATTAAGAATAATAAAAATAATAAAAATAAGAAAATATTAAGAATAAGAACCAAGGATTAAATAGTTAAGATAATCCTTAAATGATTAAAAAATAAAAATAAAAAATAAATAAATTAATTTATTATTAATTTGTCTAATATCTATTTAAATTTTCTTAATAAAGAATAGATAAAATTTTAAATGGCGAATTTTTCTGTGAATTATATAGAAAAAACGAAAAGAGAGTTAGCGTTGGAATTATTAAAAGTTATAGGAGTGCATAGTTTTGACGAAAAGAGATATATAACATACAAGGATTTACAATGTGAGAAAACATTAGAAAGAATTCAAGAGATGATCCCTGCTCTTAAAACAGTGTTCCAAATTACTAAAAACAGATGTTTAAGTTTAAATAGTTGGAGAAAGAGTAAACATCCTGGTGTTAATTTAATTAGACAGATTCTTAAGGAGATTGGATATAAATTAAGTTTAATTAATGAATTTCAGGGTAATAAAGTGGGAGATAATGATGAACTCAAAAAAATATATAATACCAAATACATAATAGTCCCAGTAGATATGCCTATTAGTTGTATTAATACCGGAGACATACTTCCTGCTAATATAGATGAACTACTTGATGAATAAATGGAAAGATAAAAAAATTTGATATATAAAAAATTTGATTATATAATTATAACATATATATAAAGTGATATATATTATAACTTATATTGTATATGGGGGTTCCTCATTTTTTTAAATATTTAATAGACAATTATCCTGATATATTAGTTTCTAAAAATTCAATAGAAACAATAGATCATTTATTTTTTGACTTAAATTGTTTAATTCATCCATGTGCCCATAAGGTAATAAAAAAATGCATAGAGCAAAATAATCAATTAGGTATTGTGGATAAAATAATAAAAGAAGTTCAAAATTATTTAAAATTTTTAATAGAATATGCCAATCCAGTTAAAACACTATATATTGCCATAGATGGACCTGCTCCAAGAGCTAAAATGCAACAACAGAGAACCCGACGATTTAAAAATGCCAAAATAAATAGGATTTCAAATAAGATTCGTAAGGATTTAGATATGGACGAGCAATTTACGTGGGATACTAATGCGATTACTCCAGGAACTGAGTTTATGGATACTTTAAATAAGAATTTAAAAAGTTTTTTAAGTAAATTAAAACTCAAATGTAATGTAGTTTTATCTAATTCCAATGTTCCTGGAGAGGGGGAGCATAAAATAATGGATTATATTCGTAATGCTAAATTATCAAGTGATGATACTTTTGTTATATATGGTTTAGATGCTGATTTGATATTTTTATCAATGGTAACTAAAATGCCAAATATGTATTTACTCAGAGAGAGGGTATATTTTGGACGTAATAAGAAAGGATCTCCTGATATGGATAAAAAAAATTACAAAGAGATTGAATATGATTTCATGTCAATCAAAATGTTAAAATATTATTTTTACGAGGAGAGTAAATTAAAGACAAAGGAGGAGTATGATATTGATCATTTAATCCAAGATTTCATATTCCTTTGTTTTTTCATAGGTAATGACTTTTTACCAAATTTATGTTCTGTGGACATTAAATATGGTGGTTTAGACAATATCCTATCTTATTATTATGCCATAATGCCTAAAATGGATCAGTATTTGATTACTGAAAAGGGTATAAATGATACATTTTTGTTTGAATTATTAAAAGTATTATCTGACAAGGAGACGATAACGTTTAAAGAGAATTATAAAAAGAGGCTGGAATCTCATTTTAATATAAATTATCATTTTAAGAATGGATTATCTGAGGTTGAAAATAAGTATAATTCCCAATTGAATGATTTTAATATAGTTCATCGTAAAGAGCGAGATATAATTCAATTAGGGAGATATGGATACAATGATAGATATTATAAGCATTATTTCAATGTAGATATATCTAATGATAGTGAGTATCAGAATATAAAGAATAATATATGTAAGGAATATTTAATTGGATTAAACTGGGTATATCAGTATTATTTTACTGGACAGAAGAATTACACGTGGTTTTATCCTTATATTAAAACGCCTTTTGTTTGTGATTTGGTTACGTATATATCTAATGGAAATTCCAGTATAATAAAAATCCCAAAATCTGATGCTCCACGTCCGTTATATCAACTATTAATGGTATTACCACCAGACAGTAGTAGATTATTGCCTCCTGAACTTCAACAGTTAATGACAAATTCAAAATCAAAGATTATTGAATATTATCCGTTAGATTTCAAGACTGACATGATAAATCATAAATTTTATTATGAGTGCGCACCATATTTACCTATAATAGAAAGTCAAAAAGTATTAGAAACGTATCAAGAATGTAAATTAAGTTCGGTAATACAGAAGAGAAATACATTTCAAAAAGAAATAATAGTAAAATAAAAAATCTATTATATATAATAATGATAATAGTAGATATTTGTGTATTACTATTTTTTATAATTTCATATTATGTATTAAATAAATATAGTCCAACTACTTTAAAATATATAACTGAAGATAAAAAAAATCAGGATCCGATATTGGAGAGTGTTCTTGTGGGTAATGGATTAACTCAAGGTACTAAAGAAGAAAATGATATAATTATAACAAATTCTAAAAAATTGCAGAAAAAGGATGTTAATAATAAAGTAATCATGTCATTATCCAATGATTATCGGATGATTCGTAAGTATAGAATATGGAAATCTTTAGTATCTAAACTGGGTAGGAATAAAGCTTTATTAATTATGCCAGAAACATATAATTTATTAGATAATAATGATTATAATATGTTCCAGGAAATATCAAAATACGAGAATAATCCTAAATTCATGTTAAAAAGTGAGCGTGATGGAATGAATGGAGTGTACATATCAAATAATGATTTTTCTGATTTATTTCGTCAGGTAAACAATTATAATAAATTTTATAATAGAAATTTTTCAAATGCATTTATCAAAAAGCAAGAATTGGATAATAATCGTTATACATTAGCTCAACGAGTGATAGATAATCCATATTTAATAAATGGACGTTCATTCAAGATACGAACATATCTTTTGATATTAAAAAATCAAGGAAAAATCAAGGGTTATTTATATAGAAATGGAACAATTTATTATCCACGAGATAAATGGAATTCATCTAATATCGATATATATAATACCATTGCTTCAAAGGAGATGATGAATTACAAGAGAACACCGAGCGAAGTAAATAGGGTATATCATGAATATCCAAAGACTATTCAAGCATTAAAGAAAAATATAAGTTCGAGTGATAAATTATTTGATAACATTGTAGAAATATCTAAATTAATATGTTATGTATCAAATTATAATATGGGTAATTTAATATCAAGTATGAATAATGAATCATTTGAATTATTCAACTTAGATTTTACAGTAGATGAAAATTTAAAACCTTGGTTATTAAAGATGAATAAAGCAAAAAAGATAGAAAATCCATCTGACACAGAATATAAAATAAGATATAATTGTTGGAATGATGTAATTAGAATAATAAATCTTGTTCCTTATAATGAAAAAAATGGATTTAGCTTAGTTTGGGAATAACTCCAATAAAATCAAATATTTATATATACTAATATATATAAGTAATCATGAGTTTTCAGGAGGAGTTATATACAGATTTACAAAAGGAGTTATTAATACCGAATGATAATTTGAATGAATGTAAAAAGGAATTAAATGATCTTGTATGTTTGCAACAGGATATAAATCATTTATTATTAACTCAAGATGACAAGATAAATGATATAAATAAGGTAATAGAAAAAGCCGATAATGATGTATTAAAAGGGAAGGAAGAAGTTAAAAAGGCACATAAGATGTATTGGAAAAAATATGGTATTATATCAGCGGGATTAGTAGGTACTGCGGTTGGATTTCCAGTTGGATTATTTGGTTTAGGATTACAAGGGATTTCTTTAGCTGGGGTTACAGTGGGAACAGGCGTTTTATCTGGAATTGGAGCTAAAGCATTAAGTAAAAAAAAGAATAATAAAAATTTAACTATTTAATTATTTAATTATTTTTATCCAATTGTATACAGAAACATCCACAATTAGTGCATCTCCTTTGTTTATAATATTTTTTCTTTATATATTTATCAAATATTTTATTATAATTCATACATTTACAATTTCTGCATATAAGTTTATACGATTCAGAATCATTAGATAGTATACAATTCATATACATATTACCTGAGCCTCCAATTTTAATAAATGTATATTTCCATTTATTATTATGTAAATCATTTGGTTTCAACATAGCATGTGCTATTTCGTGAAGAATAGTATCTTTAATATAATACCAATTTTTCCGAGTTATTAAATAATACGATATACAAATATGTTTTATATAGGTATTGGTATTTAATGGAATAAAATAAACATGACCTCCAGAACCTAATAAATATTTAAAATTGACATAGTAATATTTTATTCCAAATTTAGTAGCAATTAATGAAATATATTTTTCAATTAAATATAAATAAATATTATGAAAAAATGTTGAACATGTAAATAATCGAGTATATATAAATAATCTAATAATCCATTCATATATGAATTCCATAAATAATATTATGAATACAATAAATAATATTATTAATTTTACAAATTTTATATTTATTTATTTATTTTTTTAATTTCTATTTTTATTTTTAATTTCTATTTCTATTTTTGTTTTTTTTTAATTTCTATTTTTATTTTTTAATTTCTATTTCTATTTTTGTTTTTTTTTAATTTCTATTTCTATTTTTGTTTTTTTTTAATTTCTATTTCTATTTTTGTTTTTATTTTTATTTTTGTTTTCATTTTGATATTTATTAAGTAATTTATGATATTCTTTTTTGAAGTCTCCTTGTAGCCATTCCATGTCTAATATATCATTACATTTCATGCGATTTTCGGGAATATAAACAAATATCTTATTTAATATTGAAGCAAGTCTCACAGCATTATTTTCTGCGAATTCATGATCATCAACTAAAATATCCTTGATACCTTTCTTTTCAAGATAATTAGGTATTCTTCTTAGTTTACCATCTTTTGTAAAGAAATCTTCAAAATATTCACCTTTTGACACTAAATCTTTTGGTAATGGTCCTAATACCTTATGGAATAAAGAAATATGTAAATGTATTAATTCCCAATCTTCGTAATTACCGTCATCGCTTTCGTCTCCACTATCGTCTTCACTTTCATCTCCATCACCACTTTCGTCGTCATTTCCATCTCCACTTTCGTCGTCATTTCCATCTCCACTTTCGTCGTCACTTTCATCGTCATCACTATCTCCAAAATAAGCTTCTGGATCAAATAGACAATCTCCTGTCATTAATTCAAATATTAATCCTCCTAAAGCCCAAATATCAGCACTGGTATCATATTTACTTCTCATTACAATTTCTGGAGCGATATATGGCGTTGTTCCAATACTTAAACTATATAAATCGTCAATTGGAGTGGAAGAACCTAAGTCACCTAATTTAATTTTAATGTCATTAAAATCGGATATTAGTTCTAATGGTTTAACTAGAAAGATATTTTCGGGTTTAATATCTGTATGTATAATACCTTTAGAATGTATATATTTTAATCCATTGATAACTTGTTTAATAATAGATTTAACAATAGGTTCGGGTAATTTGCTATCATCTGATTTATCTAATAGTTTAAAAAGATGGGGACCACATAATTCCAATGATACACAACCATGAACTCCATAGTTAGTAGTAATATTAAAATGTTCATATTTTTTAATAATAAAATCACAAGATTCATTATTTAATAATTCAAATATTTTGATTTCATTTTCATAATATTCGTAGTTATCTTTAGAAGATTTATAAATTTTTAAGGCGACTTTTCTATTATTATTATTAAGATCTATTGCTTCCCATACTCTACTAAATCTCCCTGAACCAAGTTTTCTAATAATTTCAAATCTTCCATTATCTATAGTCATGTTTTTTGAAACACGGTAATGGATACTTGTTTCTTCTTCGTTATTTTCACTTTCAGTATCATAAAAATCTGAATCAATATGTGATGATTCAATATGTGATGATTCAATATGTGATGATTCAATATGTGATTCTATTTGAGGCTCCATTATTTCTTAATATATATAATTTATTTATTATCATTTTGACGCATTCTTTAATTTATAAGGGTATAAAAAATCAATAATTCTAATAAATATAGTGTATAATGACTAATTTAAAAAAAACAATTCCATGGATTGAAAAATATCGTCCCCGAACATTTGAAAATTTATGTGGAAATAATGATATTATTCATAGATTAAAAAATATGTATGATACACAAAATGTTCCAAATATAATATTAGTTGGTCCATCTGGAACAGGTAAAACCAGTTCTGTCTTAGTATTAGCATATAATCTATTAAAAGATAAAGTGAATGAGGCAAAGATTGAATTGAATGCGAGTGATGAGCGTGGAATCGATATTGTTAGAAATAAAATTAAACATTTTGCGTTAAAGAATGTTGTTTTACCCGATTTTAAATATAAAATAGTTATCCTTGATGAAGCTGATAGTATGACTCCTTCGGCACAACAAGCATTAAGAAGAACAATAGAATTATATAATAATACTACCCGATTTGTATTATCATGTAATGATTTATCGTCTATAATAGAACCAATACAAAGTCGTTGTATGATATTAAGATATGGTAGGATAGATGAGGCAGACATGATAATAAATATAAAAAAAATATGTGATATTGAAGGAATTATGTATCAAGAGGATGCTTTGATAGATTTATGTTCATTAAGTAATGGAGATATGAGGCAAGCAATAAATAATCTACAGAGTATTAGTATTATATATAATAATATTACGAGTGAGGTAATTCATGAATCATTAAATATGCCTTATCCTAAAAGTATCAAAAAAATATTAAAAACCGTAATAATAAAACGAGATTATAAGAAGGGTTTAAATATGATTGATGATTTGTATTTAAAGGGTTTATCTATTAATGATGTCATGAATACGTTTATGAGGGTTGTTAAAGATACAAATATAATTGATATGGATACTAAAATAAAAATTTTTAAATTAATAACTGATTATCAGATTCGTTTATCTGATGGTATTCAGAGTAAAGTTCAGTTATATGGATTTTTGGGAAAGATGTATAAAAATTGTGTTATACAAGAGTAAAACATACTTAAAATATACTCATAAATAGATATATATTATTATTATGAATATACCATGGGTCGAAAAGTATCGTCCAATTAATTTGGAAGATTTAATATCTCATAATGGAATCAAGTCAATGTTATCCAAATTTGTAGAAAGTGATAGTATGCCTCATTTATTATTTTATGGACCTCCGGGAACTGGAAAAACCAGTACAATATTATCCGTAGCCCGTAAGATGTATAAGACGAATTATAAAAATATGGTATTGGAATTAAATGCGAGTGATGATCGTAATATTAAAGTTGTGAGAGAGACGATTCGTGAGTTTGCGGGAACAAATGGAGATAATTTAATAAAAAACGATATATCAAAGTCTTCAATAAAATTGGTAATATTAGATGAGGCTGATAGTATGACTCAGGATGCCCAATTTTGTTTAAGAAGAATTATGGAAACATATTCTGCGAAGACCCGATTTTGTTTAATATGTAATTATATAAATAAAATAATTCCAGCCTTACAGAGTAGATGTTGTTGTTTACGATTTTCTCCGTTATCAGAGAGAGATACTGGAGTTTTTTTAAAAGATGTATGTAAAAAGGAGGATTTGTATTATGAAAATGATGCATTTCCATTTTTATATAAAATATCAAATGGGGATTTAAGAAAGGCGTTAAATATATTACAAGGAACATTTTTTAATTATTCGGAGATCACATTACAGAACATACAATTGAATACTGGTTTTCCGAAGAAAGTTGATTTAGATGCTATAATATCTACTTTATTTAATTCATCCATAATGACATCATATGAAAAGATAAATTGTATAAAACAACAATGGGGATTATCAGTAAATAATATTATTACTGAGATTACATTATACTTAAGAAAAATCGATATAGATGACGATACATTATCAACGATATATTCACAGTTATCTGATTTGGAGGCAAATTATACAAGTACATTTAAAGAAGATATGTGTATATTGGGAATAATATCTATTATTAGTGGTTCTATGGTATATTCAAAAGGATTTTAAGTTAAATATATCTTTATTAAATAATATGAATGAATAAAAAAATATTAGATATTCCATGGACGGAGAAGTATCGTCCTAATAATATATCTGATATATATACCCAAAATAATATAACCAGAGTATTAAATTATTGTATTGAAAATAATAACATTCCTAATTTATTGTTATATGGACATCCAGGTACAGGAAAGACATCAACTATATTAGCTATATGTAGACAATTATTTGGTTCATCAAATGTAAAACAGAGAACATTTATGTTAAATGCCAGTGATGATAGAGGTATAAACATAGTAAGAGAGAAGATTAAGCAATTTGCGAATACATCAATTTCGGATTATAAATTTATAGAAGAGGAAACAAAAAAGGAACGTCAAAGTCCATCATTCAAGGTAATAATTCTTGATGAGGCAGATAATATGACCATAGATGCCCAATCTGCTTTAAGAAGAATTATGGAAACAACTGCGAAGACAACACGTTTTTGTATTATTTGTAATAATGTAAATAAGATTATTGAGCCCATAGGTTCTCGTTGTGTAAAATTCCGTTATATTCCATTAAGTTATGACAATATCGAGATGAAGTTAAATCAGATTATTAAATTGGAAGGATTAAATATAGATTCTAAGATAAAAAATAATATAATAGTAGAGAGTGGTGGTGATGCTAGAAAGGCGATAAATATATTAGAATGTATAAGTTGTTATGATGATGTAGCCCACCAGTATAAATTATTTTATGATATAACAGGAAATATAGAACAGCCATTTTATAATAAATTAATTTCTGGATTGTTAAATGCCACAGTATTTACAATTGAGAAACAAGCAGAAAGAATTATTCAGATGGGTTGTAATGTAAGTAAATTAATCGAGAAGATATGTTTTGACATATTATATGATTCAAATATAAGTGAATTGGATAAGGCGGAATATATCATATATTTAAATTATATATTAAAGCAATTATATGAAGGTTGTGATGAGACTATTATATTGATTAGTGTTTTATGTAAATTGAAAAATATTTACACTAATAGAAATTTACAATAGATACGTTAAATATAACATAAATATTTATTATACTCATATAATAAATATGTCATTAAAACAAACAGAATCAAAATCAAATCCAGAATCAAATCCAAATCCAAATCCAAATCCAAATCCAAATCCAAATCCAAATCCAAATCCAAATCCAAATCCAGACCCTGTTTTATTAATATATTTAGTATATGGAGAAGACTATATATCTCAGTTGTTATTACAGTTAAAAACATTATTACGTGTTACTCCGGATGCGCCTAAATTATATCATATATTATTGATTACATATGATGAGAGTCGAAATAGGATAGAGGAAGATAGTATAAAATATGAGTTGATTCATAAATTTGAGCATTATTATTTGATTAAAACAAAATATTCTACATCTATTAAAAGTTTTTTAAATAATAAGAATAAATCGAGGATACATTATATAAAAAATAAGAAACTATTTTATAGTTATTTATCAAGTGTATTATTGCAAAAGCTTTATATGTTTGATTGGGACCGAATATTTGAATATCGTAAGGTTTTATTTTTAGATGTTGACATATTAATAAACCGTGATTTAAAATTACTCACTCATAATGTAAAGAAGATGATTGAAAACTATATATATGCTTACTCTGAACCATATAGTAGTCATACACAGGATGAATGGCGTGTTCGTCCGTATACTGAAAAAGAATTAAAAATGTTTGAAAAAACGAAGATTAATCCATTTAATACTGGAACGTTATTTTTTATTCCAACTCCTATAATGAAGCAGCATTTCATAAATATGCAAGAGTTAATTCAAAAGAATAGAGATATAATATATCACTATGATCAAAGTGTTTTTAATCATTATTTTAATTTAAAGAAGTTATCTAAAACCAAGTTAATGGATAATTTAGTCAAAACATATCCTGATTCTTTAACTGAATATAAAGATCCAGTATTATTACATTTTGTCGGAATTGGAGAATCAGAACATAAGATGCGATTAATGATAAATTACTATAATAAATTTTTCAATCAGACGTTTGGACAGCAACATGCTTAAATTTAGGTGCCGAAGCCATTTCAAGGTCAAGTTCTGAATATTCTTCAAACATTTTCGGACACCAAGTTTTTCTACAATATTGTCTGGGATTATTTGGACCCATAAAAAAACCACATATTACACAACGAAATAGTTGATAATCTCCTGCTTCTTGATCGTAATCCTCCATGTTTTTATATTTTACTATACAAGTAAAATAAAAATACATCAATTTTATTTATTTATTTTTCTTTTTCTTTTTCTTTCTTCTTTCTTACAAAATATCCTCTACCTCTTTTTACTTTATTACCATTTGGATCTGTTAATTTATTTTCTATAACATTAAAGTTGATTGGTCCAAAGTTAAGAATCTTTTTCAAAATCCCTATATCTTTTGGAAATAATTTAACTATATTTTCAATTTGCCATTTTCCAAACATATATGTTAGAGACTGTCCTGGAAGCGAAGCATATCTAATAACTTCAAAATCTATATCATTTTTTTCCATTAATGTAAAATCTTTTATAAAATTTACGGCATCATCATAGTTAAAAATTGGATTAAAATTAATAAAATATTCAAGTATAACTCTAGCTGTTCTAAAAAGGTCATAATTTATTTTTCCTATAATATCTTCTCTGGTAGGATTAACATCTAATATAAAGTCTTCTACATAAGTAGCCCAACCTTCAGAAAATCCGTTTCCATAATTAGAAAATTTTAGATGTAATGGGATATTATTATTATTCACGGTTAAACTTCTTTCGAGACAATGTCCTGGATAGGCTTCATGGGCAAATAATGTTAATGCCTCATTTTTCCTAAATGTGTCTAATGCACGAGGATTCATATAATAACTATTTTCATTTATTATTTTATAATCGTTATTAAAATCAATAAAAGGACCCATTTGATATGCTGAAGCAGAAAATGGTTGGGCTACTTCAGGTGTAAGTACGAATTCAAATTCTGGTCTAGGATGGAATTTATAGAATGAATTTTTATTTAGATTTATTTTCATAAAAGTATATAAAAATTCATTTCTATAAACCACTTTATCTATATCATCAAACGTATTCTTTTTATTAAGCATCATTTCCCTTGGTTTAATTAAATTTTTTTTAACTATAGGTGTAATTTGTTTTATAATTTTTAATATTTCCTGAGGATTATTATTCAAAGTTGAAATATTTTTAAACAAATTATCATTATATTTCTGTGATCTTGATTCAAAATTAATATTATCAATAAATCTTTCTCTGGTTGTAGCTTTAATTACATCATTAGAAGTTTCATAATAATAATTTGCTAGAGCTGATAAAACAACCAGATTCTTTAAAGATTTTCTAATTAGTTTAATTATTTTATGATTATGTCCCATATTATGATTTTTAAATGCAAGTTCAAATATATTATTACTATTATGTAAAGCTAAATCAGTTTTTATAGGATTCTTTTTTATATAAAGCATATAATCATTCTCAATAAAATGAACATATCTCCAGATAACGTTATTTATCAACTTCAATAAATTATTATTATAATCCTTATAGTCATTATTATCTGCAAAATGTTTTTTATCTAAATTAAAATGATTTTTTTTCAATAAATTTTTCATATTTGAAATAATAGATTCACACATTTTCACAGAAAGATTAGAATTCTTATATTTTACAAAGTCATATTCAAATGATTTATAGATATTTATCATCTTCTTAATATTTTCTTTAAATTTTTCATATGTTATATCATCCCCAAAAGTGATTTCTTTTGATATAATATACTCATAATATTTAGCTAGTATATTATTAATAGGACATAATGTATAAAACTTATATTCAGGACATTTTACCAAATGTTTTTCATTTTTCAACATATTGAAAATTTCATTTAAGTATATTACAATTTGTTCATTTGGATGTTCTTCTAAAGCATTTTTATATAATTTTTCAATATTTTTTAAATATAAATTTAATTCAGTTATATACAATTTATGATCATTATTATCAAAATGATTAATAACATATGCATCTTCTTCAATACCTAAATGTAAACATGTTATAAAATCATATTTTACAAACTCGCGATAGTATTCATTTGCTTTTGATAAATAATACATTAAATATTATATATTACTTAATATTTAATAATATTTATATTATCTAATTTTATCTCAATTATATTATTTTCTAACTTCCATTCTAAATTTCAAATTTACACATTATAGGACGATGATCGGAACCATTTGAACCAGTTTTAAGTGCTTGTTTATCTTTCTCTTGTGTCCGATCATATGGATATATCAATTCTCCAACCTCCTCACATTTGTTTACTTTCAGACTCTTACTATAAATCATATGATCAGTATTTTTCTTCTCCTCATTATTGTTTTTGATTATAATACTTGTTTCGTCAAATTTTTGATGGTTTATATCTGAATTATTATTTTCAATTATATCTAAAATTGATTTATTATCAAAATTATTACTATAATATTTATATATTTCATTTATATCAGGTAATCCTGATACTGTTATACTATATTTTGAATTTATTATATCTATATTATTTATATAATTATTCTGATACACAAATTTCTTACTTAATTCACGATTAAAATCTCCTACAATGATGAAATTATTTTCAAACTTATAGTTTATAAGATTTAACATAGTATTATGCTTCATTAGTTGTTCTTTAACATATTCTTCTTCTTCATTTTTATTTTTTGGATTTTTTGGATTTTTTGGATTTTTTGGATCATATGGGATATTAATATTATTAGTATAACTTGTAGGTAAATGTAAAGAATATACATTATACTCTATCGAACCTTTCTTAATAGTAGCTCCAACTATATGATATGAACTGTGTCCTTTTATGTTAAATATATTACTAACCTCAAGATCTTTTTTACAAAAAATTGCTACTCCTACATTATTATTATGTGAACCATCACCAACATTTTTAGATATAACATGATTATAAATTTTTAAAAGTCTGTTTTTATATTCTTTATCACATTCTTGAATACATACAACATCTGGATCAGAATCATTTATTAAATCAATTGATTTATTGTATCTTTCTGTAGTAATAGAATCGTTTTCATTATTCTTTTTATCATCTTGGTCATATTTCACATTTTTATTAGTAAAATTCTTTGCCAATACATTAAAACTCATAACTTTTAACCCTCCGCCAATGACCGGCGTTGGCGGCGGCGGTAGTGTTCCTAAAACTGGACCTGGATCTGGAACTAAATCTGGAACTAAATCTGGAACTAAATCTGGATCTTCTCCTTTTAGAGCTGATAAACTTTTTTTCAATTTATCAATATGAGATACTAAAGAAGCCTGAGTAGCAGCAGCAAGAGTAATTGCGTCTTGTTCTAATAACGTTCCCGATATTACTATATGTTCTTTCAATTGTTGTTGTGCTAACTCTAATTCTTTTTCAATTTTATCAATTTGAGAATTTTTTGGATAAATATTATTTGAAATTGTCGGTTCTTCATTAAATATCCATAATCCAATTTTCGTTGAACCAAATGTTGTGCTTTCTTCTCCAAATAGAACCCCAGTAGTGTCATTACCTTTTTCAGTTCTTTTTATTCCATCAACATATTCTTTAGATACATCAAGATAAAATGGAACAATTATGTTTTGATGTCTTAGTAGTAATAATTCACCATTCTCAAGATCAAATTTATCAAGATTTTTTAAATCAATTCGTCCATTTTCTAATGGTACAAGTCCAGTAGGAGTCTTAATATTGTCTATATCCTTATTTTTTTTAACAAAAACAGAACGTTTAATCTCTAATCCAAATTCTTCTAATTTTTTAATATATTTATCATCAATATAACCATTTTGAGTATTTGGATATTGATGTCCAATATTTTTAGGATAATATATAGCATTCATAATCAGTCCTCGTTCTGCTATATTTAATAATTCTTTTTTATTTTCTCCTTGTTCTAACAAATCTTTAAAAGCATTTACACCCTTAAAAGTAATATTATTATTTTTTATTTCATCTATTTTTTCTGCAATTTCGTATCTATCTACACCAATATTATCGGTTTCCTTTAAATTTGTTCTATAATCAACTCTATACCGATTTATATTTTTAATATCTTTTGATTTATATCCATCTTTAACATTTTCTATAGTAATAGGAAAATCACTCGCATACTCAATCATATTATGTATGTTTCTTCCTTTCCATCCATTATTGGGATCATTATTATAAAGAATTCTTTCTCTTGTATCTTGATTTATACTCCGATTCGTATTGTCAACATGTACAAATTTATCTCCTAAATTAATATCTTTTCCATTTAATCCAATAAAATAAGTTCTCATCCAATATCCATCAGAAGATTTTTTTTCTATGTAAAACTTACTCCAACGTGGTCTAGACAATATAGATTTATCATCATCTAAAACTAATTTACTATCCGTCCCCATCTTTAACAAATGACTAAATGTCGTATTTATATCATAATTATGAGAAAGATGAATATCAGAATTACCTTTTTCTCCACCTCCAGACGTTAAACATCTTAAATTATCATCGCCATTTTTATCTTTATAATTTTTTAATATAAATTTTTCGCCTTGTATTAATACAACACTAATTTTTCCATAAGTTTTTCCCGATATATTTATTTTTCCTCCTGATTTAGATAGTTTATCTTTCATTTATTTATAATCAGATAATCTTTTTTTTCAAATAAACATAATAAATTAAGACAAAAATATAAAGATTTTATCATCTTTAAATAATAATGGATAATAAGATTTTAATAGAAAAGGAAGAAGAAAAGTGTTTTTTATATATATCATCGCGAGATAGTCCCCATAGTCCTTTAGAAAAGATATTAGAACCGGATTATATAAAATTTAATAAATCAAGACCTAAAGGATATACAGAAATAGCACCATTAAAAAACTTTCAATCTGCGTGGAGTTCCAATGCGAAAGACATAATGAAAAAAAGTGGTTATTTAGTAGATAAAATAGAAAAGTCAATCTTGGTTGAGGATAATAAATTTAATAAAGAAGATTATGATGATTTGTTATATGTATTTAATCCAAGTGATAATTATTACGATAATAATAAAGCAATTCTTATTAAACCTCCGGAAAAAATACTTGATATAGCCGAATATAATAATATCCATTCTTTAGGATTTGACGAGCAGGATATAGCACATTATTCATCAATATTCAAAGACTCTTTAACAGAGGTAGAATTATTCGATTTGTCTCAATCAAATAGTGAGCATTCAAGACATTGGTTTTTCAAAGGAAAATATATAGTGAATGAGAATTTAGACGATATTTCATTATTTGACAGGATAAGATCAACACTAACAACATCTCAATCAGAAAATAGTATATTAAGTTTTTGTGATAATGCAAGTGCTATTAAAGGATATGAAGTAGATTACCTTAAATTAGAACCTCAGTCTCAATATACAAGTACAACTGAATTGATTGATATAAGTTATACAGCCGAAACTCATAATTTTCCTACTGGAATATCCCCATTTCCAGGAGCAGCAACAGGTGTTGGAGGTAGAATAAGAGATACAATTGCTATAGGTTGTGGAGGATTACCAGTAGTTGGTATCGCAGGATATAGTGTTGGTGATTTATCAACCGTTCCTCCTCCAAATACTCGTATATTACCACCATCTCAGATTTTAATTCAGGCAAGTAATGGAGCAAGTGATTATGGAAATAAGTTTGGAGAGCCTATAATATGTGGATATACTCGTAGTTTCCGTTCTTCTGTATTAAATGGTGATAAAATAGAGTATTTAAAGCCGATTATGTTTTCTGGAGGAATGGGAATAGTTAAAAGGAAGAATATCTATAAGAATTCGCCAAGAGAGAATCAATTAATTGTTCGTTTGGGTGGACCTGCCTATAGAATAGGAATAGGTGGTGGAAGTGCGAGTAGTCGTTCACAAGCCTCAAATAATCATGATTTAGATCGAATAGCAGTTCAGCGAGGGGATCCTGAGATGGAGAATCGTTTAGTAAAATTGTTAAAACAGTTATTGGATCGTCAAACTAATATAATAAGTTCAATTCATGACCAGGGAGCTGGTGGTTTAGGTAATGTTGTAAAGGAGATTGTAAGTCCATTAGGAGGGGAGATAGATTTAGATAAGATAACGTTAGGGGATAAGACGTTAACTTCCCGAGAATTATGGAGTTCAGAATTTCAGGAAAGTGTTGTAATATTGATTGATCGTGAGCATCAGGTAATATTAAATAATTTATGTAAGATAGAGAATGTATATTGTGATGTTTTAGGTTGTGTAACTAATACAAATCGTATAGTTGTATATGACAGTAGAATAGAGAAAAATTACGTTGTATTAAATTTCGATTTAAATGACGTATTAGAAAATCTCCCAAGAAAAGAGTATAAATTATATGCGACATCGCAAAAATTATCTCCACAATCAATTGATGATACTCATGATTTGGAATATTATATCTCCAATGTTCTTAAAAATGTTACAGTAGGATCAAAAAGATTTTTAACTAATAAAGTTGATCGTAGTGTATCAGGTTTAGTAGCCCAACAACAATGTGTAGGACCATTACAAACCCCATTAAGCAATTTTGGTTTAATGTCTTTAAGCTATATAGATACTAAAGGAGCAGTTGTAGCTGTAGGAGAGCAGCCAATTAAGGGATTAGTATCCCCAGTTCAGATGGCGCGATTAACCGTTATGGAGATGTTAACAAATATCATTTGGGTAAAGATTTCAAGTATTCATGATATAAAGTGTTCTGGAAATTGGATGTGGTCTTTAGAGACTCCTGGGGAGAGTTATAAATTACACCGTGCTGCGAATGAGTTAAGTAAATTTTTAAAGAAATTGGATATAGCAATAGATGGTGGTAAGGACAGTTTATCTATGAAAGTATCAACCCCTGATGGAGATGTTCATGCTCCTGGAACATTAGTATTATCAGGATATTGTACAGTTCCGGATATAACAAAATATGTTACTCCATGTTTAAAACCGACAAAGAAGAGTTATATAATATGGATTGATTTTGGAATGAAACGTAAAAAGAATTTAGGTGCGACAACATTTAGTTATTGTAATCATTCAATTAATCCGATAGGAAATTCATGTTCCTATGTATCCGATGATCAATGTATATATATAAAAACCGTATTTAATTTGATCCAAGAGTGGATCCAACATGATGTAATACTTGCTGGACATGATATAAGTGATGGGGGATTAATTACAAGTTTAATCGAGATGTCAATATCTGGAAATGTTGGAGTTAATGTAAATTTAAATGAGGATTTATTAGTAGAAAATAGTCCATTACATACATTATTTCATGAAGATCCAGGTTTATTAATCCAGGTCAATGAGGATTATTACAAGTATACAATGAATATATTAAAAGATAAATCTATACGATATGAAGTTATTGCGGATACAACATTGGACACCAAATTTACAATAAATATGAAATTATGTCATATATCAACATATAAATCATATTATAGTGCTCCAATAGAGAATTTACGCCGTGATTACGAATATTCAAGTAATAAATTAGAATTACAACAATGTAATCCAGATAATGCCATGGAGGAATATAATTATTTATCATCACCTGAAAGTACCCAAGTCAATATATATAATTTACCATTTCGTGCTCCTAATTTAATGCCAATGGATTTACGACGTTGTCCTTCAATTGATAGTGATCTTTGTATACCTCCTCCAGTATATGTAGGTATAATACGTGAGGAAGGAAGTAATGGTGAGAAGGAGATGGCAGCAGCATTTGAATTAGCAGGATTTCGTGTATTAGATTTACCTATTAATTATTTAATAAATACAACAACGAATGAGATAGAAAATTTAATACGCCATGTTCACTGTATAGCATTTGTTGGGGGATTTACATATAGTGATGTATTTGGTGCAGGAACAGGATGGAGTCGTGTAATTAAACATAATACAAATGTTGAGTATTTTTTCGATAAATTTTATAAACAGTCAAGAAATATAAGTATTGGAATATGCAATGGTTGTCAATTAATGGTAAAATTAAATATAATTCCAAATGTTAAAATAGTTCAAAATAAATCCAAACGTTTTGAATCTCGTTTCAGTTATTTAAAGATTCAAAATATTCATTCAAAATCTCCATGGTTAAATAAATTGGATGATGCGATTTTAGGAACATGGGTTGCTCATGGTGAGGGAAGATTTATGTTTGAAAATAATAATGATAATTATATATGTATGAAATATGTAGACCAAAAAGGTAATTCAACTCAAAAATACCCTTTTAATCCCAATGGTTCAGAATATGGTTGTGCTGCGATTACAAACGAAACCGGAAATCATTTAGCAATGATGCCTCATCCAGAAAGAACTTTCTTAACATGGCAACATCCAGATTTCCCTTATTATAATTGTTCCACATCAAGTTTTAATAATTTACTCCCATATAATAATTATCAATCACCATGGTTCCGTTTGTTTAAAAATGCTTATCATCATTGTATCCAATAAATAAAAAATAAAAATAAAAAATAAAAAATAGTTGTATTCTCAATTACAAACGACAAATATATAAAGATTTCTTAACATAATAAAGGAAAGGAAATGAAATATACTTGTATATTACTGATTTTACCTGCATTAGTTTGTGGAACTATGTTAATAAAAAACGACAATATTGATCTTAAAGAATTATGCCCACTTATTGAACAAATTGGAAGTCTGCGAAGCCCATGCTTGACGATGGCACATCATCTATACATGTCATGTCCATGGGTGCGGGGTGTGAGTTGGTTGCGCGAGCAGGTTGTAGCACACGGTTCCCAACCTTCACGACAATCGGAAGCACGATTGATTGGGTTATATGATCAAAAAGTATGTCAAATTTCGCAATTTGAATCTTTCGAACCAAAAGAACTATGCCCATTAACTAAATATTTAGATAAAACATTTTGTAAACATGTAGAAATAATAGATAGTTTCGATCCTAAGGAGCTATGCCCATTGATAGAACTTTTTTATGAAAAAGAATGTCAATGATATAAAAATAAAATAAAAAAAAATAAAATTAAAATAAAAAATTAAAATTAAAATAAAAAACAAAAATTTTATAAACGAATATAAAATTTTCAAAAACATTTTATATTATAAAAAATGTTAAAAATTATAGCTCTCATATCAGGAAATGGAACAAATTTAGAAGCATTACTTGAATGTTGTCAATCCAAATTGGTAAATGCTGAAGTATGTTTAGTAATAAGTAATAATGGCGAAGCCAGAGGTTTAGAAATAGCAAAACGTTTTAATGTTCCGACAAATTGTGTTAAAGAAGAATTTGAAATAAGTGAAAGTATGAACCAAGTACCTCATGATTTAATATTTTGTTTAGGATGGATGCGTATATTAAGTAGCCAATTTTTAAAAACACATAAGAATGTGATTAACCTTCACCCATCATTATCGGGACATTATGTTGGTGTTAATGCGATTCAACGTGCCTATAATGATTACAAGTTAAAAAAGATAAATTATTCAGGTGTTATGGTTCACCGTGTTGTCTCCACAGTAGATGCTGGAGAAGTATTAGTAAGAAAGGTAGTTAAGTTTCAACCCGATGATACAGAAGAATCATTTACCGAAAATATGCATTTAGCGGAGAAAGAAGTAGTACGTCGTGCTGTTAATATATATCATAAGCGTTATCATGGATTCCAAGGAGAATTATTACAATCTCAATATGAATTTGACGATTCAATATATAATTCCAAGCGTCAAGGTAAGGTACGAGATATATATGATATTGGATATGGATTAATAGCGTTCGTCCATTCAGATCGTTTAAGTGCGTTTGATAAATATATATGTGATGTTCCATTAAAGGGACAATTACTTAATCATACGAATTCGTGGTGGTTAAAACAAACCAAACATATAATTCCAAACCATTATGTATATCACACTAATAATTTATTGATTGCCAAGAAATGTAAACCAATTTTATTAGAAGTTATAGTTCGTGGATATATTACGGGTAATTCCAAGACTAGTTTATGGACTTTATACCAAAATGATAAACATTATGTATATGGATTAACCGATAGTCAAATCCCAAAGAACTTAAAGAAAGACCAAAAATTGCCAAATATATTAGTTACTCCAACAACAAAGGATGAGCATGATATGCCATTAAGTCCCGATGATATAGTAAAGGGGGGATATTTATCTCGTGCTCAATGGGATTACATATCAAAATGTGCTGTTAGATTATATAAATACGGTGCTGAGTTAGCGCGTCAACAGGGATTAATATTGGTAGACACAAAATATGAATTTGGATTTGATATGAATGGAGAGATAACATTAATGGATGAGATTCATACGTGTGATAGTAGTCGTTATTGGTTATTAGATGAGTATCAGACATGTTTTGAGAATGGAACAACTCAGAAGAATTTGGATAAGGATCATATTAGAAGATATATTCAAAAGAACTATCCTGCATTTGTCACAAATGACGATACAAATCCTCCAAATATACCAGAACCAGAGGTATATAATGTTCGTAATGCTTATTTAACTTTGTATCATAAACTTTCCAATGATTCTCGTTTATCATTAACTCAGATAGATTATGATAGTAACAGTTCATTAAAATCATCATTAGTATCAAATTATTTCCGTGATTATCATGATATGGTGGTAATATTAGCGGGAAGTGTGACTGATCGTCCATTTGTGAATAAGATTAAGGAACGTCTAAATAGTAGTAATATATATAGCCAAGTGCATTTCTATTCAGCACACAGACAGACGAATGAGGTGATGCGTATATTGGAACACTATAATAATTTCAAAGAGATAGACCGTAAAATAGTATATGTTACAGTAGCAGGTAGAAGTAATGCTTTAAGTGGCGTAGTAGCTGCGAACACTCAATTCCCAGTATTTGCGTGCCCTCCATTTCAAGATAAATTAGACATGATGGTAAATATTAATTCTACATTACAGATGCCACGTAATGTTCCAGTGATGACTGTATTGGATGTAGACAATTTAGCAAT
>Ga0114933_10001693_pt1 | contig 24092 bp, 23 predicted proteins | sample 4SBtaG_FD_89691 | JGI IMG/M metagenome (GOLD analysis project Ga0114933, IMG submission 89691) | Deep subsurface microbial communities from Kolumbo volcano to uncover new lineages of life (NeLLi) - 4SBTROV12_W25 metaG | ecosystem: Environmental > Aquatic > Marine > Volcanic | place: Kolumbo... | reverse complement strand
ATTGGAGTAAAAGTGTCTAATGTCGTCTATTCCATACTTCAACATTGCAATGCGCTCAGGACCCATTCCAAAAGCGAAGCCGGTATATTTATTCGTATCATATCCTGCCCCAGCGAGAACTTTAGGATGGACCATTCCGGCCCCCATTATTTCTATCCATCCTGTATCTCTGCAAATTCTGCAGCCTGAACTGGTTCCATCACAAGAAAAACAATCTATAGATACATCTACTCCTGGTTCGACAAAAGGAAAATAATCACATCTGAATCTTATTTTTCTATCCTCACCAAACATCCTTTGAGCGAATTCATATAAAGTGCCTTTAAGATTGGCAAATGTAATACCCTGATCGATTGCTAAGCCTTCAATCTGATAGAAGTGCCATTCGTGGGTCGCGTCCGTAGCTTCATACCTGTAACATTTTCCTGGAACGATTACCCTTATGGGAGGTTCAGTTGATTCCATGACTCTTGCTTGCATAGGAGAGGTATGTGTACGCAGTAGTAGAGGTCTGTTACCGGTTTCATCTTCCTGATTTATCCAAAGCGAGTTCCACATATCTCGTGCGGGGTGGCCCGATGGTATGTTGAGCATTTCAAAATTATAGTGATCAAGTTCAACTTCAGGTCCTTCGACAACCGAGAACCCCATATTCTCGAAGGCTCGTGTGATCTCTAGTACAATACTAGTAGTGGGGTGTAACTTACCGGTAAGAACTGGTCTTCCTGGTAACGTTACATCTATGGATGTTCTGATGGCGTTTGATCCGTTACCAGATACTAGGGTTTGTTGTTTTTGTTCAAAGAGCTGTTCGAGTTGGGCTTTACTTTGATTAGCCAGATTGCCGACAGTTTTTCTGTCCTCTATACCTAATTCAGATAATCCGCGCAACATAGATGTGAGTTTTCCTCTGCGTCCTAGGTAAGATACTCTCCACTCTTCTAGTTTTTCTAAGTCGCTGATATTTGAGAGATCTTGGATTGCAGAAGCAGATAATTCTTGAATGGATTCTAATGACGTTGGATTCAATATATGCTCGTTAATTTTTTTTTGAAGAATGTTACGTCTTTCGTCACGCAATTATAGGATTCGTGCTGCGGCGGGTCAAGATAATGACAATACATAGTGTATAATCTCCGACTAGTGAATTAATAGCTAATGGGCAAGAGATTTAACAGCATTTATATGGATAAAACTTCATCTCGAAAACGCAAACCTAATTATGGGTGGATAATATTAGTTTTAACATTTGGAAATATATTTGTTGAAGGAGGCGTCAAAAACAGTCAACCTGTATTGCTGCCTGCTTTAAGGCAAGGTTTTGGTGGGAGTGCTGCCATGACGGCGGGTATTTTCTCGGCTTCGGGTCTTGTTGGCGCATTTGTCGCTCCTGTTTTAGGTAAGCTCCTAGATATGTTTGGTGCTCGGTACATGTTTCTCATTGCAGGAATAGTTATTTTGCTAGGCTGGTGGCTGAGCAGTACCGTCAACCATATATGGCAACTGTTTATTTTCTACAGCATCTTTGCTACCACAGGACAGACCTTGATTGGTTCTTTTTCAGGTACAGCAGTATTAGCTCCCTGGTTCCCAAGAACCAAAGGAGTTATGTTAGGGATAGCTGACTCGGGAAATCCAGCGGGTCAAGCGATTGTGACACCTTTAGCGCAATTCATAATAAGCACATATGGTTGGAGAACAGGGTTCCAAGCTTTAGGCGTAATATTTTTCCTAATTGTTTCACCTCTAAATTTCATCTTCCAACGAAAACCTCCTGGATATGGAGCTGATTCGAATACCACTGAAAACGCGGAGATATTCACTAAGGAAACAGACTTTAGTGAAAAATTGATTGCATCCAAGCAGAATTCAAGGGAGTCATTGCCGCAGCCCCAGAAGTTCAATGCGTTAAAAGAACCGACGGTTTGGCTGTTGCTTCTATCAAGAGCTACGCAAGCTATATCAAATCAAATTACTAACCTACATATAATAGCCTTTTTTGTATTGGCCGGGTACGGTGCAATGCAATCTGCTAGTGCGATAGGAGTCGCCGGATTATTTGGAGTGGGGGCTCGTCCCTGTTTTGGGGTGCTATCCGATAAATTTGGCAGAGAGATTGTTTATACGGTAGGAATGTTAATGACCGTGCTCTCATTAGTGGTGATTATCTTGTTTGCGAAAAATGCTGCTTTTTGGCCGTTGTTGTTATTTGTAGGTTTAACGGGGTTGAGTGATGGTATTAGTGGATTATTGATTGGGGTAAAAGCTTCTGATATTTATCCGGCACATGTGCTTGGTTCTGTAATGGGGATTATAGAAGTGGGTAGAGGAATAGGAATAGCTACCGGAGGTCTTTTTGGTGGCCTGATGTTTGATCTATACGGAAACTATAGTTTAGCTTACTGGGTGGCGGTAGTTTTAATATTAATCTCTATAATTTCTATGTGGGTTGTTAAAGCAGTAAATACCCAGTATGTTGAGGGATTGTCGGCGGCTGGTTAAGTTTGTACATGGCGATATCAAAATGGATGTGACGTGTATAATCAATTTCATAATTAAGTTGTACTAAGTGTAAATGAGTGTTTGAGGAGGTTTTATGCCGATTATACAGAGACCTTATGTTCCACCTGAGGATCAAGTGCCACAGGAAGATGAGTATGTGAATCCAGGAGATGCTCAAGAAAATGACTCTACAGGAGAACCTATAACATTTTATGCTGACTCTATGCATGTTTATAGCAGCTTATATTCTGCTGTGTTGTTCTTTGGAGAACAAATGGAAGAGCGAGAACCAATCTTGCGGACACGGATAAAAGTAAGTCCACAGATGTTAAAAGCAATATCTATTCTGACCAGTAAGCATGTACGTGAATATGAAGATGCGGTCGGACCTATCAGTCTTCCTGATCAGGTCTATGCAGCATGGGAGTTGGAGTCTGAACATCTTGCAGAGTGAAGAGAACCTTGGCCGAGATCGTGTGATAGCAAGTGATTTGGCTCTCCCTGTTGTTATAGAACCAGGTGTGGATAAAGCTAATCCAGAAGTGTTAGATTGGAGATTGGTCAGCACCTCTCAGCCTAATAAAGCCACCTTTCATATTAATCATAGTGACGTAACCAATGTTAGGGTCGGGGTATTGAGGTCTTCGGATTTCCCTTCGGAAACTCCATTTGTATTGATTGAAGATTTACCAATAATAATTATCGACAGCCTTGATAAATTTTGGGCTGGTGAATCAAAGACAGCTCTACCACTGGGTGGGTTACGTGTACCAGTAGAAGGTGATACTGAGCAAGAGGCAAAATCCAATCTAGCAAGAGACTTGGCTGCTCAGTTTAGGTTGCTCTTGTTATTGCATTCGTCTAGATCAGGTGAGATGGCGCCAGAACTATTAAAAAACATTGAATATTTGGGCTCCGTAATGACAGCTCGCGAGTCATGACGGTATAACCTAGCTACTGTTACCAGGTGAACTGTGATGATATCCACGGTACTATATCGGACTGGTTGATAAGCTGTGAGTCATCATCTTGTCGTAATTTTATTTCTAGTTGGGCGTTCTTTAGGTTTCTTGGACTAACTACTATACGCAATGGTAAACCGAGCAAGTCAGCATCATTGAATTTCACGCCAGGGGTCTGATCGGTCCGGTTATCGTATAAAGTTTCTATACCTAACTCCCAAAGTTGATTGTATAGGTCTTCAGCGGCTTGTGCTACGTCATCATCAGATAGATTGAGCCCAATTAAATGTACCAGGTAAGGTGCAATGTTTTTGGGGAATAGTATCCCTTTATCGTCATGGTTAAGTTCTATAGTTGCAGCTAGTAGTCTTCCTACTCCTATGCCATAACACCCCATGATTATAGGAATATGGTCTCCGTTTTGGTCTAGGTAGAGTGCTCCGAGTGTTTCACTAAAAAACGTCCCTAATTTAAATATGTGCCCTACTTCTACTCCACGTGTAGACTCTAGAACAGAGTCACAGTTTGGGCATATATGTCCAGGTTCGGAGAGCGATATATCATCTTCTATATCTACAGTAAAATCTCTCGGATAATTTACGTTTGAAAGGTGGATACCCTCTTGATTTCCTCCAGCGACAAAATTACTCCCATTATTGATTGAGTAATCTCCTATTTTGCGGATTTGTGTAATGCCTACCGGAGAAGCAGACCCTGCAACTAGACCAGCAGCCTGTACTTCGTTGTCATTGGCTATTCTAAGATCGCTGCAATGAAGTATATTTTTTAGTTTGACTTCATTAATTTCTAGGTCTCCCCTGATGGTTGCAAATATAAGTTCTTCATCCGCCATGTAGAATACGGCTTTCAAGGTTTGCGAAGGAACAATATTCAAATGGTTGCATAGATCGAGTATGGTTTTGATATTAGGAGTCTGTATCTGTGAAATTGCTGCTTCAGGGGCGGACATTGTTGTTGGGGCTAATCTACTTTGAGCTTTCTCGGAATTAGCTGTGTATGAGCAAGCAGGGCATGTTATGATGGTGTCCTCTCCGGTCGGAGTGGGACATATGAATTCGTGGGAGTCTTTCCCGCCTATGGCTCCACTATCCGCTTCCGCCATAAGAACTGGTAAGCTGCACGAAGAATAGATATTTTTATAAGCTTTAGCCATAGCTTGATAACTGTGGTCTAAACTTTCCTCGTCACCGTTGAACGAATATGCATCTTTCATCGCAAATTCGCGTACTCTGATTAGTCCTGCTCTGGGTCTCGGTTCGTCTCTAAATTTTGTTTGAATCTGATAGAGTATAAGTGGTAAATCTCTATAACTCTGCACGTTTGATCTAACGATGCTGGTCACCACTTCCTCATGGGTAGGAGCCAAGACCATAGGCCTGCCTCTCCGATCCTCTAACGAAAAGAGATTATCCCCAAAAGCTTCTTTTCGACCTGTTTCTCGCCATAATTCTTCCGGTTGTAGAGATGGCATTAATAGTTCTTGAGCCCCTGCCTGGTCCATTTCGTTGCGAATTATGTTCTCAAGCTTTTTGAGAGAACGCCAAGCCAAAGGCAAATATGCGTATACCCCACTGGAAACTTGGTGTATAAGACCTGCTTTGAGCATAAGTTTATGACTATTAGTTTCTGCTTCAGGGGGATCTTCTCGTAGAGTTCTTGACAGCATACGAGTAAATTTCATATTTAGTCTGGCCTTTCTTAGTAACGGTTACCTGTCATGGTACAGGGAAGGGTATGAGGGTTTGTCTATGCTCAGCCGGGAGTCTGGTCTACTTCTTCCATGAGCGCGGTAAGCATGTCCTCAGCTGCGACAACTCGGACTTTTTCTCCTTTTCGGAATATTACGGCTCTGCCAGCTCCTGCAGCTATACCAACATCGGCGTCTTTGGCTTCTCCTGGACCGTTTACTTCACAACCCATTACTGCAACTTTTATGTTTTTATTGTTCTTTTTCAGTAAGGCATCTACATCATTGGCTAGCTTTACCACATCAACGTCTGCTCTGCCGCAACTGGGACAGGCTACTAGAGTAGTCCCCTTGTTACGCAAGTTTAATGACTTTAGTATTTCATATCCTGCAGTCACTTCTTCGGTAGAATCTCCACTTAGTGATACTCGAATTGTGTCGCCTATCCCTTCGTATAATAAAATGCCTAGGCCGACAGCTGTTCTGATTGAGCCGGATTGGACTGTGCCAGCTTCCGTTATTCCTAAATGAAGTGGATACGGGACCATAGTACTTAGCTTTCTGTATGCTTCTACAGTAGTAGGAACATCGAAGGCTTTCATAGATATTTTAATTTGATCAAAATCAAGTTTTTCTAAGAAGCTAATTTCCCACAAAGCAGTAGCCAGCATATGATCTACTATGCTGTATTCTCCTTCTGTGGCTTCTAGGGCTTTAGGTAATTTATTTACCAGGTCCATGTGTCGTGAGAATCCTTTTGTTCTACCTATACCACCTACTGGTGGTAGGCTTCCAAAATTCACTCCTATTCGAATTGGTATATTGTATTGTTTTGCTTTTTCGACCACTTCCTTTACTTGGTTCTCATCTCGTAAATTGCCTGGATTTAATCTTAAGCAATCCACCCCACCATTTGCGCATTCCAAGGCTAATTTGTAATGAAAATGTATATCTGCGATTAATGGGATGTTTATTTGTTTCTTTATCTCTTTTATGGCTAAGGCCGCTTCCATATCTGGTACAGCTGACCTGATTATTTCACATCCGGCCTCTTCTAGTTCGTGTATTTGACGCACAGTAGCTTTAACATCTCGGGTATCTGTTTTAGTCATTGATTGGACGGTTATGTCGGAACCACCTCCGACTTGAACACTGCCCACTTGGACAGGGCGGGTTACTCGTCGTTTTATCATAATCACAATCTCACGCGGTTAAAATGTTAGAGCAGTGGAGTATATGTTACAGGAATTTTTTTATTGATACTAGAATGTGACACTGAATGAATAAGGTTATATAGGCTGGTATTGATTGATTCATCAACCACCGAGGAGACTTCCCCCTTGCAATAAACGATTTATGTCGTTAGCGCTGACTAATATTACTAGACCAATCAACGCAACAAATCCAATTATATGAACCAAGCCTTCTTTTTCTGCCGGTATTCTTTTTCCTCGTCTTATCCATTCTATGATGACAAATAATAGCCTGCCTCCATCTAACATCGGAATGGGGAGGATGTTAAGTATTGCCAAGTTGATACTGATTAATATTGAAAGCATCAACCATCCTCTAGCGCCGCCTTGAGTTGTTATCTCACCAGTGATTTGAGCAATACCTATGGGGCCTGAAAACTCAGGATTAGCAGTGCCGGATATCCATCTGCTAATTTCTTGTTTCATAAGGACTAACATATCCCAAGTGCTGCTTACTCCCAAGGCCAAGGCTGTCCATGGCGGATGAAATTCTTTGGTGGTAACCCTATTTTCTAGCTCAATCCGGATTCCTGTAGCCCCTTGACCTTTAGGAGGGTCGATTCTCGGATTTATTTGAATAGTTACGGAAGAGCTATCCCGAAGTATGATCCACTCCATTTCAGATCCAGCATTTAATGTTATGCTTTGAATTAAATCTGATGTGGACTCAATAGTTTTTCCATTGGTCCTTACAATATGATCTCCTGGTATTATTCCGGACATGGCTGCAGGAGAATTGGGAGATACATCAGAGACTACGACATTCCCTGTTACTGTGTCGTGTGGGATCATGAACAATATGGCGAATACCACTATTGGAAATATGGCATTCATAAGTGAGCCCGCTATCAAAATTATGGCCCTTGATAGAGGGCTTTTACTAGCAAGGCTTTGAGGTATTGAAGGATCGTTTTCTCCAGCAAGACGCACAAACCCACCCAAAGGAGTCCAGTTTACAGAGTACAGCATGTCAGAAATTATTAAATGATCAGGTGCGGCGCTTTTGATCTTTCCTTCGTGCTGTAGCAAAGTTGCGTTTGATAGACCTATCTCTGGGCTGGATGGGAATTTACTGTTAGGATTCTGAACCGCAATAGCTCTGGCGATCAATAGATTGTCACCATCTGACTCAGAATAGATGCGAACTAAAGTTCCAACGTCTAATGAATCGAGATTAGAAAAATTAATTAGTTGAGTTTCTGAAGTGAGCAATACTTTGGTCTTTCCTACATAAACTCCAAAAGCTCGAGGAGGATATCCTACTCCGAATTCTAGAACCTTTACCCCCAGCCACTTAGCGGTGAAATAATGTCCCAGTTCATGGATTACTACCAACATTACCAACATTGGTAAGAATGACCCTATTGCTATTAATATTGTTTGTACCATTTATGATGCCAAAACTAATTGTTGGGCTTTATTAGTTGCCCAAATTTCTGCTGCTAATATGTCTTCAAGTGTAGGATTGATGAGATTTGTGTGTGCTGATGATACTTGATCAAGTATTTTGGGAATTTGAGTGTAACGTATTTTGCTATCCAAAAATGATTGGACTGCCACTTCGTCGGCTGCACTTATTACTGTAGGAAATGTTCCCCCTTTTCGGGCATAATCCAATGCTAGTTCAAAGCATGGATAATCCTTAGAATCTAGTGGTAGGAATTCAAGGTTATAGCCACTAGCAGTCGGTAGCCTAGGGATTTGAGAGTTGGATTTTCTGTCCGGGTAGAATAGAGCATATTGAATTGGAAGTCTCATATTGGGAGGTCCCATTTGTGCTTTAACGGAGCCGTCTAAGAATTCAACCATTGAATGTACGGTGCTCTGGGGGTGAATCATGACTGTTATATCATCATAATCCATGTTAAACAGCCATTTGGCTTCGATAACCTCAAAAGCTTTATTCATCATTGTGGATGAGTCTATCGTGATTTTGCGGCCCATACTCCATGTAGGGTGCTTGAGAGCATCAGATGGGGTTACGGTGTGCAAATCTTCAATGGGGGTGTTTCTGAATGGCCCTCCAGATGCTGTCAGGATAAGACGTCTCACATTGTTTGATTCCCCTTGAATGCATTGCCATATAGCACTGGGTTCGCTGTCCACTGGCAACAATGTGCCGCCAAATTCGCTTTCGTATTGCTTGATTAAGTGACCTGCCATAACAATTGGTTCTTTGTTGGAAAGGGCAACCTGCTTTTTGTGTTGGAGAGCTTTCAGCGTTGGTATGAGTCCAACCGATCCCGCTGTAGATACCATTACTAGATCTACTTCGTGTATGCTCACCATGTCCTCTATAGAGCAGTATTTTGACGACTTATTACTGGGGGTATATGACTTTTGCGAATAATAGTAACTCGGTGCAAATTCATTTATCTGTTCGTCCAGTAAAGCAACGTTGTTGCCAGCAGCTAAACCTATGAGATTTAGTTCTTTTGGAAAGGCTCTGACAATATCAAGAGTTTGTCGACCTATAGAGCCAGTAGACCCTAGCACAATTATATTCTTCATAAATTAAAATATCGTAAGGATGAGATAGTATGTTATCGGGATAGACCACAAGAGGCTATCTAAACGATCTAGAAGTCCTCCGTGGCCAGGTAACAAACCACCTGTATTTTTCACATTGAAAGTACGCTTAATCTTGGACTCTGTAAGATCTCCTAATTGGGAAACGACTCCTACTGTAGCACCTAGTGCCGTCATTTGCCATAAATACTGTGCATTTTCCGATATGTAACAGAAAACTATGGAGAATAAGACACTAGCTATAATGCCACTTATAGATCCTTCCCATGTTTTATTAGGGCTGATTCTAGGTGCGAGCGCATGGCGTCCGAATGTTTTTCCTGCCAATAAAGCTGCGGTGTCTGTTGTGAAAGTGGCAAATACTGCAAATAGCAGCCACATTTTGCCTGAATAGATACTATATTCAATGTCATAATACATTGGGAAATGTCCCATTAATATTCCAATGTATGTGCAGGTTAGGGTCATACATAATAGAGCAGGGACAAAGTGAGATTTGTCAGAGTAGACTATTAGCCATAGTGTCGATGTAAATATCCCTATACAGGTAACACATAAACTGAGGGTAAGTAATGTACTTAAGTTTGAAGAGTTTGTCGGACTTAGTACGAGGGTGACTACCCATATTATTCCGATTACTTTAGGTAATCCGCGATTGTCGATTTTGTAGAGCCCGTAAATTTCGCATGCCGCGATTGAGGCAAGAACTAGTATCACTAGTAATACTGTAATAGGACCATACCAGATTGTGGCGAGTATTATTGGTATCCCGACTGCTGATGTCAGGATGCGAGTTCTCAAATTTATGCCTCATCCAGCACTTTACCGAAACGCCGTTGCCGTCTGTTGAACGAGCGAAGTGCCTTATCAATGTGTTTTTCTTGGAAGTCTGGCCACATTACTTTTGTGTGGTAGTATTCACTGTAAGCGGACTGCCATAGCAGAAAATTACTTAATCTTAATTCTCCTCCTGTGCGGATGATCAAATCCGGATCTGGAGATTCGGACGTATATAGATAATTAGAAAAACTTCCCTCCGTGATGTCAGAAGGCGATATTCCTGCGGAAATTATTTTTTTTACTGCGTTAAGTATTTCGTTCCGACCGCCGTAATCAAATGCTACATTTAGAGTAATTCCATCATTATCTAGTGTAAGAGTTTCAGCTGATTTGATAGACGCTATGATACCGTCGGAAAGGTTTATTAATTCCCCTATATGGATGATCCGGACATTGTTTTTATGTAAGATTGGGGTTTGACTGTCCAGTGATTCCTGTAAAATGCGAATAAGACCGTCAACTTCTCCCGTCGGTCGATTCCAGTTTTCAGTGGAGAACGCGAAAATAGTAACAAATTTGACCCCTCTTTTTTCAAGATGAGTCAGTATTTTGGGGATATTGTCTACGCCTACCTGGTGTCCTGATATTCGAGGAAGGCCTTTTTTTCCTGCCCAGCGACCATTTCCGTCCATGATGAAGGCTATATGGTTGGGGGCGGGTACTTTGTTTTTATGAGACGACTTAACAAGCTTGAGCAACGATTTCATCTCTTAGACCTGGGTGATTTCTTCTTCTTTTGCCTTAGCTATATCGTCTATCAACTTAGTGTGATTATCTGTGGACTTTTGAATTTGGTCCTGTCCCCTCCGCGAATCATCTTGTGAAATGGACTTGTCTTTTTCAAGTTTTCTCAAACGTTCTACCGAATCCCTACGCACGTTTCTGACTGATACTTTGCCGTCCTCTATTTTCTTTTTTAGTAGTTTAACCATTTCAAGGCGCCGTTCTTGAGTCAGCGGAGGTATTGGCACAGTGATTTGATTGCCATCGTTAGACGGATTAAATCCCAGTTCAGAAGTGCTTAGACTTTTTTCAATGTCCTGAATGGATCCTTTATCCCATGGTTGTATGATAATAGCCTGCGCATCAGGAGCGCTTACAGAAGCCAATTGATTTAAAGGAGTAGATGCGCCATAGTAATCGACATGTATGTTATCAAGCAGTGCTGGGGTTGCCCTCCCAGTTCTTAGAGTTGATAGCTCTCTTCTCAGAGCGTCTATAGACTTGGTCATCCGATCAGCCGTATCAGATAGTATTACTTCTGGTGTTAGGTTATCGTTTCCACTTGTCATAAACTAATCCCTCCCTGTTATGGTAGTGCCAACTTCATTCCCAGCAAGTATCTCCGATAAGTTGCCTTTCTTAAATATATTGAATACTACGATTGGGAGCTTGTTATCCATACACAATGATAGCGCTGTCGAATCCATTATTTCGAGTCTTCTGTTTAAGGCATCCATATAATCTAATGATTTAAACAATACTGCGTCGGGATTTACGTGGGGATCTGAGTCATAGACACCGTCTACATCGTTTTTGGCCATAAGTAGTACTTCTGCACCTATCTCTAAAGCACGTAGTGACGATGCCGTATCAGTTGTCATGTATGGATTGCCTGTACCAGCTGAAAAAATAACCACTCTACCTTTTTCGAGGTGCCGTATAGCGCGTCGTCTTATGTATGGTTCAGCTACTGCCTGCATTTGTAAGGCGCTTTGGGTTCTGGTTATTACACCTAATTTTTCTAAGGCATCTTGTAGGGCGAGAGCGTTCACTACGGTAGCGAGCATGCCGGCGTAATCCGCAGTTGAACGATCCATTCCCTGGGCTTCGGCTTCTCCGCCGCGCCAGATATTGCCTCCGCCTATAACTATTGCTATTTCAACGCCAATGTTGGTTGCCTCAGTTACTTGCTTAGCTAGGTAATTTACTGCATTGGGGTCTATGCCGGACTGGGCGGACCCTTTCAAAGATTCGCCACTAAGTTTAAGTAGTATTCTGCTATATTTGGCCTGACTCATGGTATTGAAGCGCGTTATTCTGCTAGTGCTAGTCTACGAAATCTGACTACCCTAACGTTCTCCCCTACTTTTGCGGCTAGTTCTTGTATCAGGTCGCTAATTTGTTGTGAAGAATCTTTAATGAAAGGCTGGGCAAGTAGATCAATCTGGGCGGCGGGGCGTTTGTCATCTTCTGGGTGGTCTCCATCCCCTATATACTCAGGTGCCATTGCTGCGACTTGCATAGCTAGATCGTGAGCTAAATCTTTGAAGTCTGGAGTTCTTGCTACGAAGTCTGTTTCGCATCCTAATTCTATTAGAGCTCCTACTCTTCCCCCAGTGTGTATGTAAGCTTCAATTGCTCCTTGTGTGGTGTCTCGGTCTGATCTTTTAGCTGCTTGTGCGAATCCTTTCTCTCGAAGGATATCTGACGCTTTCTGCTGATCACCATCAGATTGTTCCAGCGCTTCTTTGCATTCCATAATACCCGCTCCGGTATTTTCGCGAAGCGTTTTTATATCATCTACTGTGACTGGCAAGGGTTCCCCTCCTTAGGTTCACGGGCCAAGTTTAGCTTTCTTGTGTAGGTTCCTCTTCAGGCCCTTCGGATGTTTCAGTTCGGTAAGATGAAGCCTGTTCCATTAATTGCCCTAGCTCTTCTAAAGGCATGCTTTCTACTGCAATTTGTTCTAGTTCTTCATCGCTGAGATTACTAGTATCGAGTGAGGCAGCCTCGTCAGATGTTTCTTGTGCTGACATCGCGGCTTCTGCGATTAAGGCTTCTCTCTGCGCTGTCCCTTCAATTATTGCGCTTGCCATACGATTGGTAATTAAACGAATGGATCTGACAGCATCATCGTTACCAGGTATAGGATGGTCTATGAGGCTAGGATCGCAATCTGTGTCTACTATGGAGAATATTTTAATGCCCATCCTTCGAGCCTCTGCTATACATATGTCTTCTTTAGCAATATCGACAACAAACATTGCTTGAGGAGGAGCCGTCATGTCTTTGAGGCCCGTAAAGTACTTTTCCAGGCGATTTAGAGTGTCGGTTAACCGCACAGCTTCCTTCTTTGGTAGCAGCCTGAAGTATCCCTGCTCCCTTTTCTGTTGAAGGTCTAACATGTATTTTATTCGAGTCTGAATGGTTTGAAAGTTAGTCAGAGTGCCACCTAACCATCGCTGGTTAACGTACCACATGCCGCATCGATCGGCCTCGGTTTGCATGACTTCCTGAGCCTGTTTTTTTGTTCCTACGAATAGTATTTTTCCGCCTTCTGCCGCGACTTGTACCATCGCACTATAGGCGTCGTTAATTAGCCCAAGCGTTTGCTGCAAATCAAGTATGTGAATGCCATTTCGTTGGGTGAAAATATAACGTTTCATTCTGGGGTTCCATCGTCTGGTCTGATGACCGAAATGGACTCCAGCTTCTAGCAAAGACTTCATAGTGAGATTTTCATTCTCAGGATTGTCGCCTGTATTCGTAGGTCGTTCAGGAGCCTGTACCATAAGTTACGATGACCTCCTTAGGGTTCATACTATTATGTATTTTCGCAGTGATGGTGTTGTCTAATTGTTTGATAGTTCGTTAGACGCGCAGGAACTTCCCAGCACGTTCATTCGCACACGATCCGAGTATAACATAGCGCTTATTTGTGGGCAAATACGTACAAAATGAGATGAGTGTATTTATTACCATAACGATAGTGAAATGCGAACAATGTTTAAGATGCAGGCACCGTATATACCAACTAATATATCATCAGCCATTATCCCGAGTCCTCCAGCTAACCCTTCAAGTTTGCGGGCTGGATAAGGCTTCGTCACATCTAGTATTCTGAAGCAGATAAAAGCTGCTATTATCCATAGCATTTCCTTTGGTAGAAATAGGCACGTAATCCACATGCCTATGAATTCATCCCACACCGCTTTCTGAGGATCTTTGTCATCTTCTGTGACGAGTGTATTGCAAGCCCATATTCCGAGTACACTTCCTGTAACAATTATGGCGATTGCCCACAGTGAATCGCTTTCAATTGGAGAGGCCATGTATATTGCTACTGCGAGCAAACTGCCCGATGTTCCTGGTATTACAGGAGATAATCCGGAGCCAAATCCGGATCCAATGGTTTTACCGATAATACGGATACTTTGCGATATGAATAAATTCCAATGTGACATGTTATATTAGCTGCTTTAATTTAAGGGGTATGGATTTTCGGTAACTACGGATCTGTGCGATACAGATCCGTAGTTACCGCCGAAAGTCTTATGTATATGATTTTAAGCGGACAGGTTGCTAGTTGCGGATTCACTACGAGTTTGTCGTAACCGGAAAATGCTCCGGAACTCTTTCCTATCCCATATTACGAGGAACTGGCTTGCAATAAAAATGCTACTGTAAGTTCCTACCAGTACACCTGCTGCGACAACTAGTATAAGTCCTCTAATGCTATCTCCCCCGATTAGTAACAGAGCTAGTAATACTACAAAAGTAGTCAAACTAGTGTTCATAGATCTTCCTATAGTCTCAACGATACTAGTGTTGACGAGCGAGCTGAAATCTCTTTCTGGATGGCGGATAACATTTTCACGTATCCTGTCAAACACTACGATTGTATCGTTAACGCTATATCCTGCTACAGTTAATATGCCGATAATGAAAGTTGCGTTGACCTCCATTCCAATGGTCTTCCCTAAAATAGAGAATAATCCTAGGATAATGATTGTGTCGTGTAATAGAGCTATGATGGCACTGATACCGTACCTATACGCCTTTGGGGCTCTCCTAAATGCATACCATATGTACAACAATATAAATATTGAGGCCGCTACCATAGCGAAGAGAGCATTACGGATTGTTTCACGCGCTATTATTGGCGATATGGAATCAAAAGCTAGTGAATCAATGGGCGATATTGTTTTCTCCAAATGCCTTTGGATAGACTGTCGCTCGGACTCGTTAGATCCCTCAGATTCCTTTAAAACTTTTGTCCGAATTATTACAGAATTGGCTCCGGTTGTTTGAACCAAAGCTTCAGGGTGCCCGAGATATTTCATTTGCTCGTAAACTAAGTTTTGATCTACAGGTTTCGAGAAGCTTATATCCAACACAGACCCACTAGTGAAGTCGATTCCTGGCTTTAGACCAGAGTTAAGAGTTGACCAGCCTGGTGGCATTATCAACGAAATCAGTGCGATCACGATGATTATGGCTGAAAATAAAAAATACCAGCCGCGTTTACCTACAATATCTAACAATTTATCTGCCTCCGCTGGGGGTCTGTGAACGATTAGTGTCGCGACCAGCATTTATTTTTTCGGGGCTGAATAGGTTTGCGTGACGCGTCAGTCCAAACCAAGCCAGGAGTTGTAATAAATTCCGGCTGACCACTACTGCTGTGAACATGCTGACTATGACACCGATTAACAAACTTAGTGCAAACCCGTTTATTAAGCCCCCGCCTAGCCTTGTTCCGAACCAAAGTAATACGGCACAAGTGATTATGGTAGAAATGTTTCCATCTCGTATGGCGGGCCAAGCGCGACCGAACCCAACTTCTACTGATGATGCTAAGGTTCTTCCGACTCGTATCTCTTCTTTCATTCTTTCAAATATTAGGATGTTAGCATCGACGGCTAACCCGACTGATAGGATAAATCCTCCGAGATGCGGTAGTGTTAAAGTCACAGGTATTAGTTTAAAAATAGCTAGTACTACTACTCCATAGAATACCAATGAAATACTGGCTACTAATCCAGACAACCTGTAATAAGCAATCATGAATAGTATGATTAATAGTAGTCCAATAGAACCCGCTAGTAGACTCATCTCTAGAGACTTTGAGCCTAGTAGCGCATCTACTTCGCTCTCTTGGATTAGTGTTAGTGGCACGGGTAATCTTCCGGATTGGAGTTGTATGGCGAGCGTCTGAGCAGATTCTCTAGTGAAACTACCGGTTATTTGGCTCCTACCATCCCGTATCCATGCTCTAGCTACGGGGTCTGTAAGTAGATCGCTATCCAAAAATACAGCGATTCTTTTTGAGGAATCATTAACTATATCTTTAGTTAGGTCTGAAAATATGTCTGCCCCTCTGCTATCAAACTGGATATTGACGGCCCATTCACCAGTTGTAGTATTGGTTGATGCGTAAGCTTCTTGAAGATCATCCCCTGTGAGACCAAGGTCTGAGTCTCGGTATGTTTCACAAAAATTATCAGTGCAGTCTCTAAGTTTAAACTCGAGGCTAGCAGTATTTCCAATCAATGATTTGGCTGCTTCTATGCCGCCTGTGATATCGAATGATTTATAATCACCAATAGCATCCCTGAGGTCATTTGCTATAGATTCTTGCTTCAAAAGGCTAAGTGATCTTGTTTTTATCCTATACTTGGTATCGGATTTTTGGTCAATTTCGTAATCGTCATATCCAGCTAGACGCAATGTTTCATTTATTGCTGAATAATCAGCTGGAGCAACAAATTGGACGTTGATGATAGTTCCACTAGCGCCTGGCAGTTGAACTATTATTCTGTCGTCACCAAATTTTTGAACTAATGGGTCGTCGGTACCTATAGCATTTACCCGACGGGCAATTATGTCTAAAGCTCCTGTCATTTGATCCGACGAAGGGGCGGTGTTATCAATTACTTTGAAATTATTTTCATCGGTTATGGGTCCGTAAAGCTCCTCTAGGACATTCCTAACTTGCTGTCGTTCAGAATCAGCTAAGAGAGTTCCTTTTATTTGAATTGTATCCTCATCAAGGGTCGTGACAATTGCTTTAAAGGATTCGATGTTAAGTTTGTTTATCTCAGAGCTAACATCATCTTCGTCAGCCGGACCTGGTACGGTAGCTGTAATCGTTGTGCCCACTTCTGCCTGGTAGACTAGGTGAGCGCCGCCCTGGAGGTCTAGGCCTAGTTTTAAGCCCAACGGGCCAATGCTGCCGCGTTGGAATTTGCCCACTCCGGGTACATTCACGTCAATCTCTGAGAATGCCAGAGATAGTATGGATAGGGTTAGTATTATCAATACTAGAATTGTTACTTTTATGCTTCGTCCTCGCATTAATTACCCCTGAGATGTAAATTCGAGATGTATTGACTTGCTAAAGTCAGTGCATCCTCTTTGGTTTGTATTTTGCCCTCGGCCTGGGATTCATTGATGTGTTCTAGGATTTCTCCGATGTGTGGCCCTGGCTGAATTTCGAACTCGTCAATAATATCCGTTCCAGTTAATAGCCGAGTAGGTTTTTTATTGTTCTTACGTTGGATTGAACCCGTCTCCAGAATATGCGCAATCATTCTAGCATGTTTAGCCCAGTTATCAGGCGCAATTTCTGGACCTTTTGCTGCCAAATAATCTGCCATAGCCAAATACAGAGTGTCTATAGCAACATTGTCCAAATCTCTGTAATACCTGTATATAGCCCGAGGAGTGGGTAACTCGAGGTCATGGCTCATGTTTGTTGGTCGCAGGTGTTCTTCAATCATTTTGCAGACTGATTTGATGCCGGTTCTGCTCAACCTTAGAGCCGATAACCTTTCATTGGCTATCTCCGCGCCCTCTTCCGAATGCCTTAAAAATCTTGTTCTTCCTGTTGAATCAGTCGATTTAGTTTGCGGTTTGGCGATATCATGTAACAAGGCTGTCAATTTTAATATCGTTCTTCTGTTGTGACCATCGGTAATAGTTTGGTTGAAATGAGATTCAATCTCTTGTGTCCATGGCACCAACGAGTAGATAGCGGAATTATGATGCCCTAAAGTTACCATCTCAGCGGCTTCGACCGCATGTATTGAATGCCCCCAAACGTCCCAATAATGTACTTTAGGTTGGTCTACTCCCTTTGTGTTAGAGAGCTCCGGTATTATGCGGCACAGAATATCTAGGCGATCTAAGATTGCTAGTTGACTGTGAGCCGAATGTGTCGACAATATTGTCAAAAATTCATCTCTAACTCTTTCAGGAGATACCCGTTCTATATTGTGCGAATGCGACTTCATAAGAGTAGCGGTGTATGGATCAAGTCGGAACTTTAGTTTAGCTGCAATCCTTACGCCGCGAAGTAGCCGGAGACCATCTTGTAAAAATACATCTGAGTTACTGCATCTAAGAGTTTTATTGAGAAGATCAGACATACCATTCAGGGGATCGATGATGTTGTCTTTCCACTGGTTTGAGGTAAAACGATTTAGTGGCACAGCCATAGAATTTATGGTGAAATCACGGGTGCATAAATTATCTTCAACATTACCAGCTATTTGTGTTAAATCGATTCTGAAGGTGCGGTCGTTTTCTGGTATTTCTACGCGTGTGACATGATGGTCCAAGCTTAAATTATAGCTATGGCCGCCAGTAATTTGTGCTAGTTTGTTTCCGAGAACAATAGGATCCTGTTTAACAACCATGTCTACATCATTAGATGGTTCATCCAACAGCGAGTCGCGTATGAAACCACCTACGATATATATATCTTTACTATCAGCATCTAGTAAATTGGATATTGATTTAAAAATATCTAGTTGATCTATGTGTCGCAATTATTTGGCCGAATATTCCATTAAGATGAGTGCCACGTATCAGTTTCTTTCAACGTTAGAGTCTTCTACTGTGTCAGAAATAGTGTCGTCGGGTGAATTTTGTTTATTTTCTTCATCAGGTTCATATGTAATTTTGGTAAGACTGTCTTGCGATACCAAGTGATCTATATATAGAACACCATTTAGATGGTCCGTTTCATGCTCTAATGCCTGGGCGAATAATCCTTCAGCTTTGATCCTTATTATTTTGCCATCTAATCCAATTGCTTTGGCCCTGACTTTCTCCGATCTTGTTACGGTCCCTCGGTATCCTGGTATGCTGAGGCATCCTTCTTCTACTTCTCTCTCGCCTTCTCGTCTAGTAATTTCAGGATTTATCAGTATGATCGCTTCTTCCCATTCAGGTAACTGAATTACAGCAACTTTTTGGAGTGACCCCACTTGGTTAGCGGCAAGTCCTACCCCGTGTTCTACGTGCATTGTTTCAATCATATCTGATGTGTATTTTGTAAAATTGTCAGGGATACGTTTGATTTTCTTGGCGTGCTCGCGCAGGATCGGATCAGGAACCAACCGCATTTTGAGTAAAGGCAACTCAGCAGCCTCCTTGAGTTAATTAAACATTGCCGAGATTGAATTATAGCTATCTAGTTTGGATAGTGTAAAGAAGGCTACATTACTGAGGATGGATCTACATCAACTGTCCAGTTAGGAGGAAAGTGTATAGGTTCGATGAAACTATGAAGATTACGGCCTCTTAATATAATGTGCCAACGGTGCTTCCCTCTAACGCGTGAAGGGAATCCAGGTGCTGGCCCGAGAAATTCAACATCTGTCCTACCTTCCTCTGAGAGTTTTTTGGTTAGAGTGTTCAGCATTATCTGAGTGTTTTGCTCTACTGTTGCCAAATTTGTATCTCTATAGACCAGATGTATTAAGTCATTGAACGGTGGATTCTTCTGAGATTCTCTCTCGTGTATTTCATTTCGAAACATAGCACTATAATCTTGTTTTGATGCAGCTATGATTGGCCATTCAGTAGGGCTATAAGTCTGGATTATTACTTGCCCTTTTTTTGATCCTCTCCCTGCTCTACCTGCCAACTGGCATAGTATATCGAAGGTTCTTTCTGACGATCGAAAATCTGGTAGATGTAATCCTATGTCTGCTAATACTGCGCCCACTAGGGTAACGTTAGGGATATCTAGTCCTTTAGCCACGACTTGAGTGCCTACTAGTATCTGAGTAGCCCCTGTTTCAAGGAAGCGCATAGATTCAGTTGATGACGACTCCGATTTTTGCGAATCAGAGTCCCATCGGTCAATTACTGTGTTAGGAAAAAGTTTCTGTAACTCTTCAACAATACGCTGTGTTCCTATTCCGAGTTGGCGGATGTTAGCTGACTGACACTTGGGACATTTGTTTGGAGTATTTCGTTTGCGATTGCAAAGATGGCATAACAGATTCTGTGTATCTGAATGAAATGCTAATGTGACAGAACAGTTGTTGCATGCCATAACATGCCCGCAATCTCTACATTGTACGATAGGGGAATTACCGCGCCGGTTAATGAATAGTATGGCCTGTTCTTTTCGGGACAAGCATGAGGTGAGTTCTTCTCGGAGCTTACGGCTAAATATACTTCGGTTGCCCGACTTTAGTTCCTCACGCATGTCACAAATTAAAGCTTCAGCGAGTTCGCCATTATTTGACGATTCGGTAGCCTGCGTGATTACGCTTTTGCTTCCTATACGATTGGGCAATTCCAGTAATATGTAAGACTTGCTCAAAGCTTTTTGGTAAGACTCTATCGACGGAGTGGCACTTCCCAATATAACGGTAGCTCCACTCATGCTAGCATATTCGATAGCTACTGTTCGGGCGTGATAGTAGGGTGCTGTGTCATTTTGTTTATAAGTCCATTCGTGTTCTTCGTCTATTACTATAATGCCGAGATGGGAAACTGGGGCAAACAACGCGCTGCGGGGACCTACTACAACGTCGTACTTTCCATCGTGAATGTCCCACCATAAGTTAAATCGCTCTCGAGGTGTCAGTTGGCTATGAATAACTGCCACTCTGTCTTTGAAGCGACTCTGTACTCTGCTAACAGTTTGAGGAGTTAGACGTATTTCAGGAACTAAATAAAGAGCTTGTTTGCCTTGTTTAATAACCTGATCTATGGCTCTGAGATATACTTCTGTTTTACCGCTACCGGTAACTCCATGGAGCAGAAAAATGTCTTGTCTGCATGGATCAACTATGGAATCTGAAATGCGAGCTAATGCGGATATTTGATTGGCTGTTAAGGTTATAGGGCTAGGATCATATGCAGTTGAATAGTTATCTGGATTTGTGGCGTCTCTTATCCATTCCTGGGCAAGTAATCCTTTATTTACTAAAGATAATCCTACTCCGTTGCCAAATTCTTTGTTTGCGAGGCTTATCGGATAATGGCTCTGTGAAGATCTAACTGCTTCTAATAATTTGCGTTGCTTGTCAGATAATCTTGGGGTTTCAGTAGTTGGCTGATTATGACTGTATAAATACGATGTATATTTGAAAGATCTTCCTCGCGTTAGCCTGTGTTCAATGGAAATTACGGAGTTAGTTAGCATTCTTCGGATATGTGCAGGGTTGTTCTTACCCAATATTTTTTTAAAATCAGATTCTTTTATAGGACGCTTGGCGAGCTCTGACAAAGCGTTACTTATATCTTCATGGTCAGAGAATTGGCTAGGGTCAAAACTTTTTCCTGGATGGACCATTCTTTGCACTTGAGTTTTTATACCATGTGGAAGGAACTGAGACAGTGCAGAGAATAACGAGCATAGGTAATATCTGCTAATCCATTCGCATAGTTGCAATATATGAGGTCGAATGAGGGGTGAAGGTTCTATAGGCTGTAGGATATCTCTGGTAGATTCTACTTGGGGAGTATTTACTAGACGAAAGATTATTCCCTGTACTACTCCGCTGCCAAAAGGAACCCAGACTAGCTGGCCGGGTTCTACGGACATACCTTGTGGTATGGAGTATGAGTACGTTTGCTTGTTGGGTATTCTAGAATCGACAGCTACTTCTGCGTATTTCATCGTCTAGTCATAGTGATGAAACTGATTAAGTCGCTTTTTGTTCGCCTCTTTGTCTTCTTGGCTGGGCCTTTTCTTTAATTCTTGCAGCGCGTCCCTGTAATCCTCTCAGGTAGTAAAGCCTAGCTCGTCTTACTGACCCCTGTCTGGTTACTTCTAGTGAGTCTATGAGAGGCGAGTTCATTGGGAATATGCGTTCTATCCCGATTCCTCCACTGGCGATACGTCTAACTGTGAAGTTGGCAGAAGGCCCCTTCCCGTTACTTTTCCTGATGACAACACCCTGAAAAGCCTGCACTCTTTCTCTGTCACCTTCACGGATGCGAAAGTTCACACGCACAGAGTCGCCTGGTCCAAAGTCAGGTATATTGGGATTAGGTTCGTAATTTATTAGCTGGGATACATCCATTTATTAGCCTTCCAATATAACGCGCAAGTGAGGAAACCACGAAATATGATATCACAGTAAGAGAGAGTTGTGTATTGTGTGATCAGATGTTTTAGGATTTAGGGCCAGAGTTGATTTGTCGTAGCTGTTCAAATATGAGGGAGTTTGCTGGGCGATCTGATGTACTTTTTCCTAAATACTGCCATCGTACATACCCGTCTTTGTCTATGACGAACGTAGCGGGTAGGGCTCTCCCTTCATCCGTGGAATTGAAAACTCCGTATTGTTTTACAACGCTGGCCTCAGGATCATAAAGCACTGGGAATTCAAGACCTTGTTGTGCAACTGCCCATCCGGCACCTTCGAGGTCGTCAGTGCTTACGGCGAGTACTTGAGCATCTAGAGAATCTACCGTTGAATAATCCTGTTGCAACTTTACAAGCTGCATCTTACAAAACATTCACCAGTAAGCTCTATAAAAAACCAGTATAGTGTGTTTATCTCCCTCGTATTCTGACAATGAAATTTGATTTCCTTGCGCACTCGGTAGTGAGAAATCGGGAGCCTCAGGCCATTCTGGTTTCGGAATCGGCGGTTCGGTTGGTTGTATAACAACAGGTTCTATGGGAGATACGGGCATTGAGGAATTCGAATCATGTATTTCCTCAGGCTTCTTCTGAGTCACTTCAGCTTCATTTGTTGGTTCTGGTGTAGCAGTACTGGCTGCCTCTGTAGAGACGTTTACTTGGTTTTGGTCCGAGTTCCCAGATACGTCTTCGGTTTGGTTAGTGGTCTCTGTTGGATCGTTATCATAGACTCGAGCTGCGGTGTTTTCTAAACTTGTCGAGTCTTTTCCCTTAATGATGGTCTTTGCTGGGTCTGGAGTGGCAGTGTTATCAGGTAAGCTAACGGTGTTGGCTTTTGTTGTTTGGACTACCTCGCCTTGGGTTTCATCTGCAACTGGTATTTCTAATTGTTCGCGTCCCGTTTCAACATTGGTGGAAGTTGACGCAGGGCCACACCCGGTTGTCATCACTATGGCTACTAGTAACAAAGTAATTATAGGATAGGTGTAGTACGCGGTTTTCAGGGTAGTTCGCTCCAGATTCAGAATATATAAATTGTACAACATCTCCTGTTTATTAAACACTGTCAAAATCCAGAGATATGACAGTGGATAGTTGTAGTTTAGAACATATGTACTATAAAATAATTTAAAAGGCTTAAGGAGATGTTCTGACATGGTAAGTACGATTGAGAGAAGCTTTATAGTTGGTGAGAAAGATACCGATCAGATAGTAAAATTGGAATGCGGGTCAGATGGGCAGATTGATAAGCTGTATATTGAAGACAATTGGTTCCAAGTGTCCAGTATTACTAATCTGTGGGATATTACTGGTGGAATGAGTGACAGTAATGTTTGTATAAATATGAAATTTAAAGCTGTCTTAGAGAATGGTATGGATTTGATACTGTCGCATGATCTGTTGAATGAAACGTGGTATCAAATATAGTTGTCGGATTTATAACTTGGGAATCCATTTATACGTATTCATCTATACGTATAAATCGAACCATTGTAGTGCATGTTTTAAATATGCCTCTCGCATAACTGGTTTTCCCAACCGCGGGAATAAATGGGAAGATTCAGGGAATCTTACCATTTCCACATTTTTCCCCAACCGTTTTAATAATGTGAAATATTCTTCACTTTGCCCTATGGGGCATCTATGATCTGATTCTCCGTGTAACAAAAGAGCTGGGGTTTCTACCTGGGATGCATAGGTTATCGGGGATTTTGATAGTAGCTGGTTCGCAAATAAGATGTATGACTCTGGAGTTCCTACCTCTAAGGACACTCCCCATTGTAATTCTCCGAAACTAGTCCCTATGTCTGAAGTGCCATACATGCTGTGAAGGTTGATGCAGGGTGCTCCTATAACCGCAGCTTTGAAACGGTTTGTATGACCAATAATCCAACTAGTCATATATCCCCCGTAGCTATAACCATGGACCGCCAGTCTATTACTGTCGACATAAGGCCTTTTTGCTATATGATCAACCGCAGCCATCAAGTCGTTGTAATCGTTACCACCCCAGTCATTTATTACGGACATCATGAAACTGTCGCCGTACGTAGATGATCCTCTAGGATTGACTGCTAGTACGATATATCCCTGGGAGGCGAACATCTGCTGCCAGGGAACAAAAGAATCATAAAAAGCTCCGTTGGGACCACCATGAATATCCAGTATTAGAGGAT
>Ga0114933_10001692_pt1 | contig 24097 bp, 28 predicted proteins | sample 4SBtaG_FD_89691 | JGI IMG/M metagenome (GOLD analysis project Ga0114933, IMG submission 89691) | Deep subsurface microbial communities from Kolumbo volcano to uncover new lineages of life (NeLLi) - 4SBTROV12_W25 metaG | ecosystem: Environmental > Aquatic > Marine > Volcanic | place: Kolumbo... | reverse complement strand
CTTCGACTTCTTCGGCCGATTCAGCCTCCCGGCGCCGCTCGGCTACGAGATCCCCTTCAAGGGCGAGTGCAAGCGCCACGCGAACCGCATCGACCCCGGCAAGGTCTCTCGCCTCGTCGCCCGTCTCAGACGTCCCGAGTACGGGATCTTCGTAACGACCTCGGCCTACACGAAGCAGGCCCAGGAGGAGGTCTACGAGCTCGAATACCCGGTCCACCTCGTGGGTGGGTTGCAGCTCTCGAACATGTTCCTCCACACCGGGCTGGCCAAGCCGGATGGCCAGCTGAACGGTGACTGGATGCGCCAGGTCACAGGCTCGGCCTGAACGCCACAGAGTGTGGCGAAAACCCCGAGGCTGCGGCTCAGGGTCGGCCGTTTCGCCACACTTTGTGGCGGACTACTCGCAGAAGATCTTGTTCTTCTCGTCGTACACGAAGCTCGTCCCTGGGCCGAAAGAGCCCGGACAGCCGTCCACATCGAGGTCGTTCTCGTTGACGCCTTCGCCGAGGTCGACGTTGTGAGCCTCGATGATGTAGCGGCGGTCTGTCTCGATACCCAGTGCGTTGCGGTGCAGGGCGCCGCCCTGGATCGTCACGGTGCTATGGGAGGCCCCGGGTGGGATGACGCTCGCTGAGATCGCGACACCGTTGTCGGCGAACCGGCAGTCGTCCAGCGTGATGTCGTTGGGTCTCCGAGCATCCACCGCGAACGCAGTCCCCGTGTGCCCGGACAACTCGGTGTTTCGCACGACGAGCACGCTGTCCTCGAAGCTCGCATCGAAGGCCCCGGCGCCGTTTTCTTGGAAGACCGAGTCCTCGATCGTGAAGTCCCAGACCCCGCTGTTGTCGATAGTGACTCCGCCCACCTTGTCGCCGGCGATGTTGTTCCGGAAGACGCTCGCGCTGATCAGGACGTCCGCTGTACCGCGGGTGGAAAGGGTCAGCGCTGCAGCGTCGTAGCCGGACGTGTTCGCCTCGAAGGTGGAGTCCAGAATGCGCAGCCGCGATCGGCCGTTGCGGGCCGTGAGCCGCGCACCCCCGCCGTAGCCTTCGACGTGGTTCCTGCGAAAGGTCGAGTCGGTCACCAGCGCGTCGACGAATTCGTAGGCGAACAGCCCGGCGCCGCGGCTGTCCGCAGCGTTGTCCTGAAAGACGACGTCGTGGAGCTTGAGTTCAGCCACCGACACGAACGCGCCGCCCCCGACCTCGGCCTCGGCGTATCCGTTCTGAAAGGTCAGGCCGCTCAAGGTCAGGCTCCCCGCCTCCGCTGTCAGGACGGTCCGCGTGCCGCCTCCGTCCAAGAGGACATCGGCGGGATCCCCGGTGGCCCCCTCGAGGACGACTGCGGCGTCAGGTGAGCTCAGCACGAACCCTCCCGACCAGATGCCGGGACAAACCGATACGGTTCCGCTCTCGACCATGTTGAGCGCGTCCTGCAGATCGTTGTAGGCGAGCCCCTCGAAGACTGCGGCCGGAGGCTTCTCATCGCAGTTGCGCTCCTGGCAGTCGGCTTCGCTGGCGTCCGGGTGTACCGAGGGATCCTCGTCGTCGCAGTCCGTCCGCTCGGGGGCGCCCTCGCAGCCGCCCACGGCGGTGCCCGGGTGGCCATCGCCGTCGCGGTCTTCGAAGGTGATGGTCCCTGCAGGGCAGTCGTCGCCGCTGTCTGATTCAGCTGCGCTGTCTTCCTCGCGCTGCTCCACTCCCCAATCCGGCTCGAGGAACTCCCCGTTCTCGGGAGGGCCGGGCTCGGCGCAGGCGAGCAGCCAGAGCATCAGAAGGGGATCTCGATCCCTACGCTGATCGTCGAAGACCCGGTGTCGTAGCGGATGGAGATCGGGACTTTGTCGATCTGCATGCCGACCTGGGGGACCAGGCGTCCGCCGTCGTGGTCGTTGAGGTAGCTGGCGCCGCCGAAGTACTGAATGCCGTCGCCAGCGTTGTAGGCGCCGAGGGCCTGGGTCTCGCTCGAGGTCCCCATCGAGTTCCACTCGAAGCGCTGCCTCAATCGAGTGGAGAAGCCGTTCGAGAAGCGCTCGTCGTAGCGGGCGTCGAGGTGGGAGTCGCCGTCGCGCGAGTACAGCGCGGACCCTTCCAGCTCGCGGTCCGACGAGGAGTACTTGCCCCAGGCCGAGGCCTCGGCGATCCCGCGCTGATCCAGCTCGCCGCTCGCTCCGAGGGTCAAGCCGTCCCGCTTCCACTCGGCGCTCATGTCCGTGGACAACAGGCCCGTCTGGGCGTCGTAGCCGACCCCGTTGATCGTCGTGAGCGAGCCGTCGACCCGCTTGATCTGCGCGTTCACCGAGGGCGTGTCCGCCCCTGTGCCATGGATCCGGCTGGAGAGCTCCATCCCGTTGTCCAGGGTGTAGAGCCCGCGCAGGCCCCAGGCGTCGATGCCCTTCTCGGTGACCTCGACCGTGCTGTCGATGCGCCGCTCCTTCGAGCCGTAGCCGAGCGAGAGCTCCCCGGAGGTGCCCTCGTCCCCGGAGTGCGTCACCTTCATCGCCGCGATCAGCGGCCCCGAGGCGTACTCGAGCTTCGCCTTGATCTGCTCCAGGGCGATGTCGCGGATCCGACCCAGCTTGACCCCGCCCTCGGCCGAGAAGCCCGAGCCCAGGTCGAACTTCTTCTTCAGCTCCGGGACCTCGACGTTGGCCAGCACTGCGCCCGCCGCCGCCAGCAGCGCCACGGAAGCCACGGTGCGCGGGTGCGCGTCTACCCACCCGGCCAGGGCCTGCTGCAGGCCACCACCGTTCGCCTCGAGCCACTCGCCGGCCAGCTGGTCGTACTTGTTCGCCAGGGCGGTCGCGAAGGCCTCGACGGCGGCCTCGTCGGAGTCCCCGACCTGGTTGAGCTGCTCCCCGAGCAGCTTCAGGACCGAGTTCAGTCCGTCGGTCGCGACGCCGGACAGCGACTCCATCGAGAGGTGCGGCGCCACAGCGCCGTAGAGCTCGCCGCCCAGCCAGCTGCCCAGCGCCGACTGGTAGTTGGCCAGCCCACCGTCCGAGGTGCCCGGGAGGTCCTCGGCGATCGCCGCGTTGGACTCGACGTCCAGGTCGGTGTCCACCACGCGCGAAGCGCCTCGGGACTGGACCTGCTCTCGTTCCGCGTAGTCGGGCATGCCGCCAGAGTGGCACGGAGCGCCGGGCCGGGCCATGGAGAATTGGCCAAATCGGAGGCCCCATGCTTGCCTGGCTCATCGGCTGCGCCCTGGCTGGAGACGTCGCGGAGATCGACGTTGCCGCCCTTCACACCCTGCGCGAGGAGAAGACGGCCCACACGCTGCTGGACGTGCGCAAGGAGGAGGAGGTCGCGACGGTCCGCGTCCCCGGCATCACCCACATCCCGCTCGACCAGCTCCCGGAGCGCACCGACGAGCTCGACAAGGCCCTTCCCGTCTACGTGATCTGCCACTCGGGCTTCCGGAGCGCCAAGGCGACGAAGCTGCTCACCGAGCAGGGCTTCACCGCCACCAACGTCGCTGGCGGCACCGCGGGATGGGAGAAGGCGGGCTACCCGGTAGAGCGCGGAACCGCTGTCCCGAAGGAGGAGTAGCAGGGGCAGAAGTGCTGCTCCTCTGCGGGCGCATAGGTGCACTCGACCGGACGGCGGCCCTTCGAGGGCTCCATCTGCTGGATCCGCATGCGTTCGGCCATCCCGCCGCGCTGCTTCAGTGCACAAGAAACCAGCTTCATGCCAGCCGACTCGATCTTCTTCCCATGTCGACAGTCCATGGACCCTTGTACCACGCGATAGGGCCAGTTCAACCGAGGTTTTAACAATGCAATTGTTGTTATTCGGACTATCCGGATGCCAAGTCGAGACCGAGCCCTCGTGGCCCGGAGCGCTGGTCGTAGAGCCCGCCAGCCCCTACGCCGACTCGGTGCTCCGCGTCGCCGGTCGCGAGGACTGCACCTGGACCTCTCCGACGGTCACCCTCGTCGGCTGCACGGTCCTCGGCGAGGACCTGGGCCTGGTCCCGGGCGACGTCGTCGAGGTCTCCGCCGGCGACGACGTGGGCGAGGTGCGCGTGCGCGACTGGCCGAAGATGGCGGTCAGCGAGTCGACCAACAACAGCGTCTCCTGGCTGGACGCCGAGACGTCGAGCCTCGCCAGCCGCGTGGACCTCCCCGTCGTCGGCTTCTCGATGCCCGTCGGCATCGCCGGCTCCGGCGAGCGCGTGTGGGTCACCACCCACGTCGATGGCAAGGTCTTCGCCATCGACGGGGACGAGGTGAGCGCCCAGGTCGAGGCCAGCGGTCACCTCTACTGGCTGGTCCACGACAGCCCGCGCCAGCGCCTGTTGACCGCGGTCCAGTCCGATCCCGCCCTGCTCCCGCTGTCCGAGGACGTCGAGCTCGGCGATCCCATCGCCCTGCCGGAGCCCCCGGTCAGCATCCGCCTCGACGGCGACGTGGCCTGGGTCGCCGCCCGCTCCGGCGGCAGCCCGACCGGCGAGGAGCCCGACAGCGGCGTGGTTCGCGAGGGCTGGCTCGTGCGCGTCGATCTGAGCACCGGCACCACCGAAGAGCTGCGCCTAGGCGAGGGCCTCTACTGGGCCGAGCCGGGCGAGGGCGTCGTCGCGGTGGCGGATCAGGACGCCGAGGTCGTCTACCTCGTCGACGAGGACCTCGAGCTGGTCGACACGATCGAGGTCCCCGGCGGCCCGACCGGACTCGCCTGGGACGGGGCGGACCTCTACGCGGCGCTCTACGCCGAGGGCACCGTGGTCCGAATCGACACAACGAGCGGAACGGTCACCGAGACCTGGGACGCGGGTCGTGGCGCCGCCCAGGTCCTGCTTCGGGACGACGGTCGCTTCCTCTACGTGCCTGCGCTTCACAAGGACCAGATCCTCGTGCTCGACGTGGGCGGAGGGACCGAGGCACGGACCATCGACGGCGTGCTCGGTCCGCGGGCGATCGCGCTGTTCTGAACCTACGGCTGCGTAGCGGAGATCCGGCCGCTACGTTCCTCGCGCACCGAAGGACGCCCCATGACCCTGCTGATCAGTCTCGCGTGTTCCGACTACCAGCTCCGCGGGGGCGACGACGCCCTGGGAGGCCGCGACGACACCGGCGAGGGCGTCACGGACGACACCGGCACGACCGGCGATGTCTGCGAGGTCGGCGCCGACGCCATCGAGGTCGGCGTCACCGACACCTGCATCCCGCACGAGGGCGGCTTCACGCCGATCGTCGAGTGGGAGGCCAGCGGCACCGGCTGCACGGCCCTGCCCGTGGTCGGCGACCTGGACGGAGACGGCATGCCCGAGATCCTGGTCAACGAGTCCTTCGGGCTGGGCACCGGAACTCTGCACGCCTTCCACGGCGACGGCTCCGGCACGCTGTGGAGCGTGAACGCGCTGATGGGCTACGGCGCCTCCCCCGCGATCGGCGATCTGGACGGGGACGGCTCGCCCGAGGTCATCGTCGTGCGCGAGTACGAGTCCAGCCTCTTCGCGGACGGCGATTACGCGGTCGCGGCCTACGACAGCGAGGGCAAGGAGCTCTGGGAGTCCGAGCACTTCGACGGCCTGGACATGAACTGGGCGGCGGCCCCCGCCATCAGCGACATGGACCACGACGGCAGCCCCGAGGTCGTGGTCGGCCGGGTCATCCTCCACGCCGACGGCAACACCCGCGGGGTCGGGGAATACGGCGCCGGCAGCTGGGGCATCGCCGGTCTGGGCGGCTTCATCGTCGCCGAGGGCAACGCCCAGGCGGTGACGGACCTGGACCTCGACGGCGAAGAAGAGGTCGTGGTCGGCAACGCCATCTACGACATCGACGGCAACGCCACCTGGTACGACGGCTCCTACAACGACGGCATGATCGCGGTCGCGAACTTCGACTCGGATCCCGAGGGCGAGTTCATCGCGATCACGAACAACACCTACCGCCTGCACGACACGGACGGCTCGATCATCTGGGGCCCCAACGCCATCCCGAGCGGCAACATCCTGGCGGTGCCCGCGGTCGCGGACCTGGACCTGGACGGCATGCCCGAGTTCGTCACGGCGGGCGGCAACGAGCTGCGCGCGGTGAACCACGACGGCACCGTCCTGTGGACCGCGAACGTCAAGGACGAGAGCGGAGCGACGGGCGCCAGCGTCTACGACTTCGACGGCGACGGCGAGCCCGAGGTCGTCTACATCGACGAGATCGAGATGGCCGCCTACGACGGCGTGACCGGTGCGCTCGAGTTCTACAGCTCGGAGCACGCCTCCGGCACGATGATGGACTACCCGGTCATCGCCGACGTCGACGCCGACGACCAGGCCGAGATCGTGGTCTGCCACGACGGCTACAGCTCGATGATGTCGGTCTACGGCGACCAGGACGAGAGCTGGCCGCCGGCGCGCCAGGTCTGGAACCAGCACGCCTACGGCATCAGCAACGTGAACGACGACCTGTCGATCCCGGTCCATGCGCTCACGAACTTCGAGCACACCAACACGTGGCACTCGGCCATCGCGACCGAGGGCTACGGGCTGACCGATGACCTCGAAGCCGAGATCGTCGAGGTCTGCGAAGAGGAGTGCGAGGCCGGCAACGTCTACGTCGTCGTGCGCCTCTACAACAAGGGCACCGAGGAGCTGCCGGCCGGCGTGAAGATGACGCTCTATGGCATCAGCGGCGCCTACACCTACGCGCTCGAGACGATCGAGACGACCGAGCCCATCCCGAGCGGCTGGTCGACCGAGGGCTTCGAGATCACGCTCTATTCAGACCAGGCCTCGAACTTCGACACGCTCCTGCTCGTCGCCGACGATGACGGCACGGGGACCGGCCAGGTCGCGGAGTGCAGCGAGAGCAACAACGACTTCGTGGTCAACGGTCCCTTCTGCGCGGGGTAGTACGCTCCCGCCGTGCTGTACCTGCTGATCTCCCAGGCTCTTCCTTGCTCCATCTCCCTCGGCTCGACCCGGCTCGGGCTGGGCGAGGGCTCCACGGCCTGGATCGCCGCCACCACGACGGACTGCCCGGACCTGGGCGTCGAGCTCTCCGGTCCGAACGCCGACGAGCTCCAGCTGGGTGATCCGGTGCTGCGGTGGGCCGCCGGCTCGGCCGAGGAGTACTGGATCCCCGTCACCGCCAGCGCCGATCGCATCCCCGAGGGCCCCGAGTTCGGCCGCGTGGTGCTCTCGAAGGGCGGCACCCCCCAGGCGGTCGTCGCGGTCGAGATCATCGACGACGACGGCGTCTCCTTCCACGTCATCTGCGAGGAGGACGGCTGCTGGGACGAGGGCGACGAGGGCCGCAAGGACGTGATCATCGAGGTCCGCCTCGGCCAGCCCCACACCGAGCGCGTCGCGCTCTCCTTCCACACCGAGGACGGCCAGGCCGACAGCAAGACCGACTACGTCTCGGTCAACGGGCGCATCTCGCTGGACCCGGGCGTGCAGTCGAAGCGCTTCTCGGTCTCGGTTCGCGGCGACGGGGACCTCGAGGGAGACGAGTCCTTCCTGGTGGTCTTCGGGGACCTGGTCGGCACCGAGTACAACGCCAGCGAGCGGCTCGAGGTCTGGATCCTGGACGACGAGGGCAAGTAGATGCTGCTGATCGCGCTGGCCACGGCCCAGGCGGCCGAGGGCCTGGCCCGCTGCACGGTGAAGCTGAAGACGCCGGAGGAGAGCTACCAGCTCCAGGCCTTCGGCCCCGACTTCGAGGTCGGCATGGCCCGCGCCGTCGAGCACGCCTGGCTGATGGCGGATCTGCACCAGCACCCCGAGGTCCACCTGGGCGACACCCAGGCCCTGGTGGGCCGCTACGCCGGCATCGAGCCTACCGAGGTCCCCCGCCTGCCCGGCTACGAGGTGGTCGAGGACCGCTGCGAGGTCGTCCAGCTGCAGCGGCACGAAGGCGACTGGCACGGCCGCTGGTACGGCGAAGCCGTCCAGGCCGACCAGCCCTGGGTGGCGCTCGAGGCCGCTCGACGACGGTCCTGCTTCCAGAAGTACGGCGAGGGCGCCGCCCTCGACATCTCCAAGGCCAGGCACGCGCTCTTCGGCTGCATGATGGGCCCGGCCAAGGCCCCCACGCCCGCCGGAGCCGGGACCGCGGACGCCAGCCCTCGCTACATCTGCCGCCACGACGAGGGCTGGGTCGGCGGTGGACTCAGCCTGGACGCCGCCCGCGAAGATGCCCTCACGTCCTTGGTGATCGGGCGGTCACGCGCCGGCGTGGGCGCTGCGCTCGAGGCCGTCGGCGCCCAGGAGATGACGCCGAAGCCGGGCTACGACTTCGTGGTCGGTACGCGAAAGGAGGAGCTGGCCTCGCTCAGCTGCTCGGCCCCCGAGCGGAACCTGCGCTTCTCCACCACCTCGGAGTGTGCGGGGGCCTCGACCACGCTGACGGCGACTCTGGAGGCGACCTCGACCGAGATCGCGGCGATGTGCCACGACGCCCAGGTCGAGCCCACCCTTGCGCTGGTGCCTTCGGCGGTCGAGAGCGGCCTGCCGCTGCACATGACCGCGGGCGCCGTCGGCCTGGCCAATCGCTGCGACGCCGAGTGCCGGAGCGGTTTCCGCTAAGCGCTCAGTCCTTCATCGCGTCGAGGCTGAAGCGCATCGCGCAGGGGAAGGTGGTGTTGAAGGTGTCTTCGACCTCTGGGCAGTCCGGGCCCGAGCAGGTCGCGATCGTGTCGACGTCCATCATCGAGCGCTCCGCCGAGCTGAAGTCGCCCAGCGGGCTGTAGGTCAGGTGCAGCGTGCCGTCGTAGCCATAGTCGTTTCCGTCGAAGTCCTCGAAGCGCTCGGCGCAGGTGTACAGGCCGCCGTCGCCGTCGAGCTTGCACTGCTCCAGCACGCCGTCAGAGCGCTCGAAGTCGAAGGCATCCGGCGCCCTCATCGTCAGCGTCAGGGTCTCGCCGACGACCTGGCCGACGAAGAGCGGGGCGGCGTTGCAGGCGTCGCTGACGACCTCGCTCGAGATGATGGTCCAGCTGCCCTGTTCGGGCTCGACGACCGGTTCGGGGCCGCCCTCGTGGGTGCCCCCGCCGTCGTCGTTGGTGTCGTCGTCCTCGGAGCCGGGTCGGGTGACCTGGTCCTCGGACAGGGCGGTGTCGCCGTAGCCGGGGGGCGCCTGGGTGACGCAGGACAGGAGCGCGAACACGGGCGGTCTCCATCGGTGCCCGTGGCCGGACGGTATCGCAGGTTCCGCCCTGGGTGTTGGGCTCCTTGCAAAGCGGATGTCGAGAGGCCGCTCAGTTTCGGGCCAGGTCCAAGCCGTGGGCGACGTCGCAGGGGAAGCTCGTGCCGAACAGGTCGGCGATCTCGTCGCAGTCCGCACCGGTGCAGGTGACCTCGACAGGGATCTCGATCGCACCAGCGTCGGTCGCCGTGAACTCTCCGGAAGCGGTGGCCGCCAGGTGCAGCGTGCCTTCGCGGCCGAAGTCAGCGCCGTCGATCTGCGAAGGGCGCTCGAGGCAGGTGTAGAGCCCGCCGTCGCCGCTGAGCGTGCACGCGTCCGCGATCTCCTCGGTCCAGACGAGGTCGAACTCTGTGTCTGAGCGGTGCGTCAGCCGGGGGGCCAGGCCCTCGTAGTTGGCGAGCAATGCCGCGGCGTTGCACTCGTCGAGGGTGATGGTCGTCGACGTGACGAGCCACTTCCCCTCTTCTGGGACGATGACGGGATCGGGGTTCGAGCCGCTGTCGGTCGTGGCGCCGCTGTCGGTCGTGGCGCCGCTGTCCGCGTTCGAGCCGCTGTCCGGGTTCGAGCCGCTGTCTGCGCTCGTCGAGCTGTCTCCAGTCGGAGCCTGTGGGGTGTCGCCGGTGTCCTGGGCCGCCGGTTCGGTGCAAGCGATGAGCGCGATGAGCATCGGTCCCCCTGTGGTTGCTGCAGGAGTATCCGCGTCGTTGTCGGCTTGTCACCGTCTTTGCATGCGCGGTGACAGCGGCTGTTGTAGTCTCCTGACTACAGGCGCCGACGGAGCTTTCCTTGCTTCTCCTTCTGGCGTGTTCCCCTCGAACGGGGGACACGGCGGAGGTCCTCGCCGAAACCGGGCCGGTCGCCTGGACGAGCTTCGAGACCGATGTCGAAGTCGTCGAGTTCACCGACCCGGAGGGCGCCGAGGGTCCCGCTCTCTACGACTCCGGGCGCTTCGAGCGCTGCATCGTGTACTTGCGCGAGTCCTCGCTCGGGGACTTCGTCGGCATCGAGCTGATCAAGCCCCGCCAGGGCGAGGACTGCACGCTGGGCGGACCCTGCGGCTTCCGCGTGGCCGACGCGCTCCTGACGACCGCCACCGGCGAGGTCCTCCTCGACGGCGAGGACGAGGCCCTCGACGGCTTCGTCCACGTCGAACGGCTCCATGTCGAGGGGGGAGTCATCGACTTCCGCTTCGACATCGACATCGGCGAGGGCCGCCTGACCGGCGAGGTCTTCGAGGGCCGCTTCAGGTAGAGCCCCGCTACTCCAACAGGGTCGGCGTGTCCGGCGGCTGCGGGCGCAGCCGCTCGCGTCGGATGGCTCGCAGGCAGGCGTTCCACCGCAGCAGGGGATCGGCGGTCCGGTGGTCCGACAGCTTCTCGGCCTCGGCGTAGTGGTCCATCGCGTCGCGGTAGTGCTCGTAGGCGAAGACCTGGGCGTGGCCACGCTGGAGGAACGCTGCACCCTGCCGCTCGGCGATGATGCCGGCGTAGTAGTGCCGCTGGAACTCGTCGCTGAGCCGGGCGACGTAGTCCTTCGCCTTGCGCACCTCGGACCGCGTGCTGTGGTCGGCGAAGAGATCGGACTTGGCCAGGATGATGAGGACCAGTGCTTCCTGGTTGTCCGGCTCGATCTCGAGGATGTCCAGGCAGATGGAGAGCGCCTGGCCCGGCTGGTTGAGGGCGCGGTAGTGCTTGGCCCTCTCCAGGGCGGCGGCGATCGCGTCGGCCGGAATCCGCTTGAGCTCCCAGTCGGCGGTCTCGCTCTTCACCGCCGGTCCTCCGTCTTCTCCTTCTCTCGGCCGAAGACCTTGTGGATCAGCATCATCAGCGGGTCGTAGTAGCGGTCGACGACGCGCTCCTTGAGCGGGATGATGCCGTTGTCCGTGATGCCGATGTGCTCGGGGCAGACCTCGGTGCAGCAGCGCGTGATGTTGCACATGCCAGAGCCGTAGTCGTCCTTGATCCGACGGATGCGGTCGATGGTGTCCAGCGGGTGCATGTCCAGAGAGGCCAGGCGGATCATGAAGCGCGGCCCGACGAACTTGTCCTTCTTCTGCTGGTCACGCAGCACGTGGCAGACGTCCTGGCACAGGAAGCACTCGATGCACTTCCGGAACTCCTGGGCGCGCTCGGCGTCCTCCTGGCTCATGCGGTAGTTGCCGTCCGCGTCGGGTTCACCCGGCGTGAAGGGCGTGATCCGCTCGTTCTGCTCGTAGTTCCACGAGACGTCGGCCACGAGGTCCTTGACGATGGGGAAGGTCTTGATCGGCTGAACCGTGATCGTCTCCCCCTCCGTGTAGGTGTTCATCCGGTTCATGCAGGCGAGCTTGGGCTTGCCGTTGATCTCCATGGAGCAGCTGCCGCACTTGCCGGCCTTGCAGTTCCAGCGGATGGCCATGTCGCCGGCGTGCTCGGCCTGGATCCGGTGCAGGGCGTCCAGGACGACCATGCCCTCGTCGACCTCGACCTTGTAGTCGACGAACTCTCCGCCCTGGGCGTCGCCGCGCCAGACCTTGAAGGTCCACTCAGCCATTGCCGCCCTCCAGCTCTTCGAGGGTGGCGCGAGCGATGGCGACGAGCTCCGGCGGCTCTTCCGAGCGCATCCGCTTCTCGACGATCATCTCCCCGTCGTCTCCCTTCTTTACGATGATGTTGGCCATGCCCCACTCCTCGCGCTCGCCCTCGAAGTCGAGGCGCGTGTGGGCGCCGCGGCTCTCCTCGCGCATCAGCGCGGCCCGAGAGACGGACTGGGCGGTCAGCATGAGCGAGCTCAGCGAGAGCGCCTCGTGCCAGCCGGGGTTGTACTGGCTGGCGCCGTGCGCCTTGACCCGGTCGAAGTCCGGGCGCAGCTCGTCCAGGCCCGAGATCGCCTTCTTCAGCCCCTCGGCGTCACGGATGATGTTGCAGTTCGCGTGCATCACGTCCTGCAGCTTGCTGTGGAGGACGTAGGGGTTCGGCCCCTCCTCGCGGTTGAGGCAGGCGGTCGCCCGGCGGATGCCGGCGGTCACCTGCTCGCCGTTCACCTCGGGTGCCGACTCGAGGCCCTTGGCGTAGGCCGAGGCGCCCTTTCCGGCCAGCCAGCCGAAGACGATGAGGTCTGAGAGCGAGTTGCCGCCCAGCCGGTTCGCCCCGTGCATGCCCCCGGCGCACTCGCCGCAGGCGTAGAGACCCGGGACCGAGGTCGCCGCGGTGTCGGCGTCGACCTTGATGCCGCCCATGAAGTAGTGCAGCGTCGGGCCGACCTCCATGGGCTGCTTGGTGATGTCGACCTCGGCCAGCTCCTTGAACTGGTGGTACATCGAGGGCAGCTTGCGGCGGATGATCTCGGCGGGCACGCGGCTCGCGATGTCCAGGAAGGCGCCTCCGTGGGGTGAACCCCGACCGGCGGCGACCTCGGCCGTGATGGCACGGGCCACGACGTCGCGGGTGAGCAGCTCCGGCGGGCGGCGGGCCTCCTTGTCGCCGGCGAGCCAGCGGTTGGCCTCCTCCTCGGTGTCCGCCGTCTCGGACGCGAAGCGCTCCGGCACGTAGCGGAACATGAAGCGCTCGCCTTCGCTGTTCTTGAGGATGCCGCCGTCTCCGCGAACGCCCTCGGTCACCAGGGTGCCGCGCACCGAGGGTGGCCAGACCATCCCGGTCGGGTGGAACTGGGTGAACTCCATGTCGACGAGCTCGGCGCCGGCGTCATAGGCCATCGCCAGGCCGTCGCCGGTGTACTCCCAGGAGTTCGAGGTGATGCGCCAGCAGCGCCCTCCGCCGCCGGTGGCCATGATCACGGCGGGGGTCTTGAGCAGCATGAAGCGGCCCGTGTCCCGCCAGTAGCAGAGCAGCCCCGCGACCTTGCCGTGGTCGTCGAGCAGGATCTCGAGCGCCGTGGACTCCATGTGGATGTGGATGCCCTGGTGGACGCCGTGGTCCTGGAGCGTGCGGATCAGCTCCAGGCCCGTGCGGTCGCCGGTGTGGGCGAGGCGCGGGTAGCGATGGCCGCCGAAGTTGCGCTGACTGATCAGCCCGTCCTTGGTCCGATCGAAGACGGCGCCCCACTTCTCGAGCTCGCGGACGCGCTCGGGGGCGTGCTTGGCGTGCAGCTCCGCCATGCGCCAGTTGTTCAGGAACTTGCCGCCCCGCATCGTGTCGCGGAAGTGGATCTTCCAGTTGTCCCGCGGGTCGACGTTGCCCATGGCCGCAGCGCAGCCGCCCTCGGCCATGACGGTGTGCGCCTTGCCGAGCAGGGACTTGCAGACCAGGCCGGTGTTCACGCCTTCTGCAGAGCACTCGATCGCGGCGCGCAAGCCGGCGCCGCCGGCGCCGATGACGACCACGTCGTGCTCGAAGGTCTGGATCTCGTTGATGTCCAACAATGCCTACCAGGTGTTGAAGTCGGTGATGACGCCCATGGAGACGAGCCGGACGTAGACGTCCGTGAGTCCGACCCAGATCATCGAGATCCAGGCCCACATCATGTGGCGTTCGTTCAGTTTGGTGACGCTGCTCCAGCACCCGTGCCGCATCTTGGCGATGGGACCGCAGGAGAACTGGTTGGTCTGCCCGCCCACGAGGTGGCGGCAGGAGTGGCAGCCGAAGGTGTACATCCCCAGCAGGATGGGGTTGACGATGAGGATGAAGCTGCCGACGCCGAAGCCGAGCTCGCCATCCCGCCACAGGCTGAGCCAGCCGTCGTAGCCGAGGATGACGATGTACGCGACGGCGATGTACCAGGCGTAGCGGTGGAGGTTCTGGACCAGCAGCAGGAAGGTCTCACCCCGGTAGTTCTTCTGGGGCACACCGCCGACGCTGCAGCCCGGAGGCGACAGGAAGTAGGACCGGTAGTAGAACTTCCGGTAGTAGTAGCAGGTGGCCCGGAACAAGAGCGGCCCGGCCAGGATCAGCCAGGCTGGCGAGGTGGGCAGGAAGCTCGGCCAGAGGTCGGCGAGCCACGGCGGCCACTCACCCAGCCAGGCGTGCTCGACCGGCGCGGCGCCCGCGGCGGTCAGATCGGTGAAGAGCACCGGGCTGTAGAAGGGCGAGAGGTAGTTCTCGTGGAAGTAGTGCTCGCCTTGGTAGGCGGCCCAGTTCGCGTAGAGCGCGAAGGCCAGGAATCCCAGCCCGGTCCACAGCGGCTCCCACCACCAGTTGTCCTTGCGAAGCGTTGCTGCGAGGCCCTTGACGTGGCCTCCGATCCCTGCCTGTTCTTCCGCCAAGCTCACCTTCCGCTCCAGGGGGAGCGCATCATAGCGAGGCGGGCACGCCGAGGCCTCCGATTCTTCACTTGACCATCGGTAAGCTCAATCGATGTCATGAAATCAATCGATTGGTGCTCTGGATGGGCTCGGGCTAGCCTGCTGTGCAGACACGCAGGTTAGCGACCGTGCGCCCACCTCAACCGGAGCTCTGATGAGCTGGTTCACCAACCTGTGGGCCACGACGATCGGAAAGAAGATCGTCATGGCCGCGACCGGGCTGATCCTCTTCGGCTTCGTGCTCGCCCACATGTCCGGCAACCTGCTGTTCTGGGCCGGTCCCGAGGTCTTCAACGCCTACGCCGCGACGCTCAAGGGCAACCCGCTCCTTCTGTGGGGGGCTCGCCTGACGCTCCTGGCCGTCTTCCCGCTGCACATCGCCTCGGCCATCCAGCTGGTGCGGCTCAACAAGGCGGCCCGGCCCCAGGGCTACAGGAAGCTGCGGAGCGCCTCGAGCACCTACGCGAGCCGGACCATGCGCTACGGCGGGTTCCTGCTGGCGGCCTTCGTCGTCTACCACATTCTCCAGTACACAGCGCACGTCACGGACCCCGAGTTCGCGACCTACACGACCACCGAGGGCACCCACGACGCCTACCGCATGGTGATGGTCGGTTTCAGCTCACCCGCCGTGGTCATCACCTACCTCGTCGCGATGGTGTGCCTGGCGATGCACCTGGACCACGGCGCCTGGTCGCTCTTGCAGACCCTCGGCGCCAGCCATCCCAAGTACGACGGTCTTCGCCGGAACGCGGCCCGGGCCTTCGCGGTCGTCCTCTTCCTCGGCTTCTGCAGCGTGCCCATCGGGGTGCTCGCGGGCCTGACACCGGACGCCGCAGCGAGCGTCGCGGGGGTGCTCCGATGATCCTCGACGGAAGGTGCCCCACCGGGCCCATCGAGACGGCCTGGGACCGGCATCGCTTCGAGATGAAGCTGGTGAATCCGGCCAACAAGCGCAAGCACACCGTCATCGTTGTGGGGACCGGGCTGGCCGGCGCCAGCGCCTCGGCGTCCATGGCCGAGCTGGGCTACGACGTGCTCGCCTTCTGCTACCAGGACAGCTCGCGTCGGGCCCACAGCATCGCGGCCCAGGGCGGCATCAACGCCGCGAAGAACTACCAGAACGACGGCGACTCGGTCTACCGGCTCTTCTACGACACGGTCAAGGGCGGCGACTTCCGCTCGCGGGAGCGCAACGTCTACCGGCTCTCCCAGGTCTCCCGGAACATCATCGACCAGGCTGTCGCCCAGGGCGTGCCCTTCGCCCGGGAATACGGCGGGCTGCTCGCCAACCGCTCCTTCGGCGGGGCCCAGGTCAGCCGCACCTTCTACGCCCGCGGCCAGACCGGTCAGCAGCTCCTGCTCGGCGCCTACCAGGCTCTCGCCAAGGAGGTGCACTCGGGCAAGGTCAAGCTCTTCCCTCGGACCGAGATGCTCGACCTCATCGTGGTCGATGGCAAGGCTCGCGGCATCGTGGTGCGCGACCTCGTCACCGGCGAGCTGAAGACCCACGTCGCCGACGCGGTGGTCCTGGCGACCGGCGGCTACGGCAACGTCTTCTTCCTCTCGACCAACGCGATGGGCTGCAACGTGGGCGCCGCCTGGCAGGCTCACCGACGAGGCGCATTGTTCGCGAACCCCTGCTACACGCAGATCCACCCGACCTGCATCCCGGTCCACGGGACCTTCCAGTCCAAGCTCACGCTGATGAGCGAGAGCCTGCGGAACGACGGCCGGGTCTGGGTCCCGCGGAGCAAGGAAGACGTCGCAAGAGACCCGAACCAGATCGCCGAGGCCGACCGCTACTACTACCTGGAGGAGCGCTACCCGAGCTTCGGCAACCTGGTCCCCCGCGACGTCGCGGCCCGCAACGCCAAGTACGTCTGCGACGACGGCCTGGGCGTCGGACACGAGGTCGACGGCGAGCGCCGCGCTGTCTACCTCGACTTCAAGGACGCCATCTCCCGCCTCGGCAGAGACGAGGTCGCCGCCCGCTACGGCAACCTCTTCCACATGTACGAGAAGATCACGGGCGAGGACCCCTACTCGAACCCGATGCGGATCTACCCCGCCGTCCACTACACGATGGGCGGCCTGTGGGTCGACTACAACCTGATGAGCAACCTCCCGGGACTGCACGTCATCGGCGAGGCGAACTTCTCAGACCACGGCGCCAACCGGCTGGGCGCCAGCGCGCTGATGCAGGGCCTGGCCGACGGCTACTTCGTCTTGCCCTACACCATCGGCAACTACATCGCGACCGAAGGGGCGGCGCTGCGCGACATCGGCCCCGACGCCCCCGAGGTGAGCCAGGCGGTCGAGGCCGTCGAGGCCCGCATTGCCGGCCTGATGGATGTGAAGGGCACGCACGCCGTGGACCACTTCCACCGCAAGCTGGGGCTGGTCATGTGGGACCGCTGCGGCATGGCCCGGACCAAGGAGGGGCTCGAGCAGGCCCTCGAGGAGATCCCCGCTCTGCGCGAGGACTTCCGCGCCAACGTGTCCGTCCCGGGCAAGGCCAAGGGGGTGAACCCTTCGCTGGAGAAGGCGCTGCGGCTCGACTCCTTCATGGAGCTCGCCGAGACCTTTGCGCTGGACGCGCTCACCCGCGACGAGTCCTGCGGCGGCCACTTCCGCGAGGAGTGGCAGACCGCCGAGGGCGAGGCCCTGCGTCGCGACGAGGAGTACAGCCACGTCAGCGCCTGGGAGTTCAAGGGCGACGGCCAGGCCCCCGAGATGCACATCGAGCCCTTGGACTTCGAGTACGTGCGCCTCAGCCAGCGCAGCTACAAGTAGGACGGACCATGAAGCTGAAGCTGAACGTGTGGCGAGGGGCCGGCGAGTCCGGTGGCTTCGAGACCTACGAGGTCGACGCGATCGCGGACATGAGCTTCCTCGAGATGCTGGACGTGCTGAACGACCGGCTCGAGGGCGAGGGCAAGGAGCCCATCGCCTTTGACCACGACTGCCGCGAGGGCATCTGCGGCACCTGCGGGTTCATGGTCGACGGCGTGCCCCACGGTCCCGAGAACGAGACGACGATCTGCCAGACGCACATGCGTCGCTACAAGGACGGCGACGAGCTCACGATCGAGCCCTTCCGCGCCGCGGCCTTCCCGGTGCTCAAGGACCTGATGGTCGATCGGGCGGCCTTCGACCGCATCATGCAGTCTGGCGGCTACATCTCGGTGCGGACCGGCGCCGCTCCCGACGCCCACGCCGTCGCGGTGAACAAGCACGACGCCGACGCCGCCTTCGACGCGGCCACCTGCATCGGCTGCGGGGCCTGCGTTGCGGCCTGTCCGAACGCCTCGGCCATGCTCTTCACCTCGGCCAAGATCGCCCACCTGGGCCTGATCCCCCAGGGTCAGGTCGAGCGCTGGGACCGCGCCGCCAACATGGTCGACACCATGGACGACGAGGGCTTCGGCGGCTGCACCAACCACGGCGAGTGCGCCGAGGTCTGCCCCAAGGGCATCGATCTGGGCAACATCGCGCGCATGAACCGGGACCTGCTCAAGGCCAAGCTGATGGGCAAGTAGACCCTGCTAGGAAACGTAGATCACCGGCGGGTGCAGGGCGATGCCGATGAGAAGCGCCGGTCCGGGCGTGAACGTCGGGGCCATGGTCGCCGCCACCACCAGCGCCTCGACCGACGGCTCGTTGCCGAAGTCGCGGTCGAACAGATGAAGCACGTTCACCGCCAGCACGGTCGAGGCCGCCCAGAGCGCGAGCCCGGCGGCGATGACGAGGACGGTGGGGGCGCCATGGCTCACGGGTCGCTCTCCTTGTCCCAAGCGCAGCGATGGAGGATGGACGAGGTCATCAGCGCCGGACCGAGGGTGGTCGTCGGCGCGATCGCTGCGCCGGTCTTCAGGGCTTCTACGTCCAGGCCACAGCGCGGATTCAAACCGTTCCCGGCGATGGCCATCGCTCCGCTCGCGCCCGCCGCGGCCCCGACCAGCCCGACAATGTAGAGCGCCCAGCGGGCGGGATCGAAGCGCTCCAGCACCAGCGGCAGGACGATGCCGATCTGGACAATGGCCATCAGCGCGATCATGACGAGGCCCACGCCACATCGTGCTCCTCTGTCGCGACGCTCGTGTGCAGGATCCCAGCAGCTGCAAGGGCGACCCGATGCCGGGCGTCCTCATGCCGCGTTGGAGGAGTTCCGGGGTCTACACCTCGGGCTCTTGCCGTCGGGCGTGCCAGAAGACGAGCAGCTCGAGCCGGTCCGCCTCGACCCGGTAGAAGATCCGGTAGGGACGAATCGACCACACGCGCACGTTCGCCGTGTAAGGCCTTCCGGCGCCCGGATTGGCGGCCAGCAGGGCGATCGCGGCGTCCAGTCGGTCGTAGAGGCGGCCGGCGGCAGAGCGGTCTGCGCGCAGCACACGCGCGAAGGCTGTGCGTACCCCGCTGTCGAAGCGGGCGGTCCAGACCACGTCCATCAGTCGTCGAGCAGGGTGCGCAGGTCGGCCATGGCCTCGGAGTGGGGGCGCACGCGGCCGGCGTTCGCGTCGTCGATTCCAGCAGCGACGGACCGCCGGATCTGGTCCTCTTCGAGGAGCCGCTCGTACTCGGCGACATCCAGCAGGACCGCCGCTCCACGCCCGTGCTGCGTAATCAGCACCGGCCGCTTCGTTGTCCGGACGTGCTCGATGACCTCGGCCGCGTTCTTTCGAACGTCCGAGATCGGGCGCACGTCGTGCTCGAGGTCGATGCGGCGCATGGCTACTCCTGCTGCACGTTATATCGTACGTTTATACGTACAAGTAGAAGCCCCCGCAATGAAAGAGCTCGAGGAGTAAGCTCTCGCCCGCCCACACGTTCGGTGGACATGCTCTTCTTCATCGCTGCCGCTTCCGCCTCCGAGTGGACCTGGACCGGACCCGAGCCGGGCTTTCCCCCTTCGACCGATCCCATCGAGGCTGACGGCTGCTCCTGGTCCATCGACGACGACTACCTGACGACGCTGAAGTGCGGCGAGTGGATCCGGCAGTCCGGGGACTTCGTGGGCGGGGCCGCGCTCGCGGTCGAGGGGGATCGCGTCGTCGTGGCGACCTTCTCCCGCATCGCCAGCGGCGCTCGGGTGAGCGTCTACGACAAGGCCACCGGCCAGGAGCGCTGGACCCGCCCCCTCAGCGGCCTGGGCCCGATCGGCCACTCCGAGTACTACAACGCGGTCGAGCTCCGCGTCGTCGGAGACCGCGTCGAGGTCTTCGGCTGGGAGGCCGCCGGTCGCTACATCGAGCACCTCGCCCTGGACAGCGGGACCGAGCTGGGGCTGTGGCGCGGCGAGGGCTTCGCGCCGGCCGAAGTCCCAGCCGGGACGGCCTGGACGTGGCTCGCCCAGGAGGCGCCACCGGCGACCTCGACGGAGTGGGTCTGGGACGACGCCTGGTCGCTCGAGGTGGCGCAGGAGAGCTCAGACGGAGAGCGGAGCTGCGGGGCGGTGTGGAGCTCGGAGCGATCCGAGGTCTGGTGCGGGACGACGGAGCCGGCGTGGCGGATCCGCACGACGAGCTGGTCGGACGCGGCGGCCATCGAGCTCGACGGGGACACCTTGTACGTCCTTCGTTTCCACCCGATCGCGACCGGCGCTACCGCCTACGCCTACCGCGCCGAGGACGGCACGGAGCTCTGGCGACAGGGCCTGTGGGGCTGCGGCCCCGTGAGCCACAGCAAGTACCGGAACGAGGTGCAGATCCGGGTGGAGGGGGACGCGCTGGTGGTCACCGGCCGCGAGTCGTCCTGCAGCTACGTCGAGGTCCTCGACCGTGCGAGCGGCGCGGCGCTGGGCCACCGGCTCGAGTAGCTCAGGTCCGCGCTCGCCAGAACTCGGTCGCGAGGACCGCGGCCGGTCCGGGTCCGAAGGCCCCGCACAGGGACAGGCTGCTCGCCATGACCGCGGGATCCGGGAGCAGCGTGCAAGCGCAGCCACTGCCGGTCCAGGGGTGGCGGGCGAAGGCCACGCTCAGCAGCGCGAGGTGCAGCAGGGTCGCCAGGCTCAGGATTCGCATTTGCACAGGTCGATCCGCGCGGGTGGGTTGAGACCCGCCGCGGCCAACATCGCGGGTCCGGGGCCGCCGACTGTGATGGTCCCTGCAACGGTCGCGGCCACTCGGTCGTGGTCATGCATCACGTACTCGCAGTCATGCCTCAGGGTTGGACATGAATCGGGCGAAGACGTGCGCTTCTCGCGTCGTTCACTAGGGCGCGGTGATGAAGACTCGCGGCGGCACCAGCCGGTCGCGCTCGTCGTCCGCCAGGACAACGACGAGCTCAGAACATGCAGAAGCAGATCACCACGGTCTCCGGGGGATGGATGCTTGTGGCCGCCAGGGCGGCCGGGCCGGGACCGGTGAGGGGTGTCAGCGCGCTCCCGGTCGCCGCGAGCGCGACGGGGTCGTTGCGCTCCCAGGCGCACCACGCGGGCTGCGTGTCCGCGCTCCACGCGGCGCCGACCAGCGTCAGGACGTGAACGGCCAGCCCGGCCCTGACCGCGGTTCGGGTTTCAGGACGAATCACTACGGGTAGCACAGGCTGCAGGTCGTTCCCACGAGTCGTGGCGGGCGGATGCGCGAGGCGCCGAGGGCGGCCGGCCCCGGGCCGGCGAAGGGGAGCAGGCCGAGCGCCGCTCCGGCCATGCCCGCGTAGTCCGGCTCGTAGATTGCGCATGGCATCGGCCCCTCGAAGGCCACCAAGAACCAGGCCGCAAGGAGGGTCAGCGCGTGCAGTGCGAGGCCAGGCAGGAGGAGCTTCACGCCTGGAGGTTCGCCGAGGAGGAGGGCGATCCCGTGCAGGCGGTGCGTCTACTTCAGGCAGGGCTGCTCGCTGCGCAGGACCTCTTTCCAGCGGGCGTCTCGGATCACGATCGTCGGGCACACCGTCCAGGGCTCATCGGCGTGGGTCCTGCGCCAGGCGCCCTCGTTACTCACGACGAGCTCGGTCTTGCCGTCGGCGCGGAGCGCTCTCCTCGAGGGGACGCGATCCGGCTCGGAGCGGTTGGCAGCCTCGACGAACCAGGTGCCGGTCGTGGGGGTCGCCTCGATCCGCGCCACCGCGTGTCGTCCGGGGAAGTAGCCGCCTTCGCCGTCGTCGTAGACGTAGTCTTCTTTCGTCGTGGTGACCTCGATCAGGGTCGGGGCCTGGGCCGAGGCCTCCGCAGCGACCTCGACGCCCCCTGCGTTGCGCTCGTCGCCCCAGGCGTCGATGTAGACGATGCCGTAGGCGCCCGGCTCGAGCCTGGGCACCCGGTAGAGCTGGTAGCTGTAGGCCAGCGCGCCGACCTTGCGGGCCCGGGTCGTGTCGCCCTCGTCGGAGCGCAGCAACACGCGCTTCGGTGAGGTGTCGCCTGTGTGGAAGAGCAGGACCTCGCCGGGCGCGGCGGGTGCGCGGTTGACCAGCGTGAGGTCCTCGAAGACCTTGCCCGCGAGGGCCACGTTCAACAGGAGCAGCATGCGTCCGTGGACGAGGAGTGCTGTGGCCTATTCACCTACTTGGCGGCGGCGAGGGGCTCGATGCGGACCGCGCAGACCTTGTACTCGGCGGTCTGGGTGACGGGGTCACCGGCGTCGTTCGTGATCCGGTTGGTGTTCGACTCGGCGAAGTGGAGCGGCATCCACACGCAGCCCTTCCGCATGCGGGGGCTGAAGAGCACGTTGGCGATGATGCTCCCGCGCCGGCTGGTCACGCGGACGGGCTGGCCGTCCTCGAAGCCGCGGCGTCGCGCATCCCGCTTGTGCATCTCGACGAAGTTGTGCGGTTGCTTGGCGTGGGCCCCGGACCCGCGTCGCGTCTGGGTCGCCGAGTTGTAGTGGTAGAGCGTGCGGCCCGTGCTCAGCAGCAGGTCGTACTCGGCGTCGGGCAGCTCTTCGCTCGGCCGGTAGTACGTGGCCTGGAAGATGCCGCGGCCCTGGACCGGGCCGTCTCCGTGGAGGGTCGGCGTGCCCGGGTGCTCGGTGGTCTCGCAGGGCCACTGCAGCCCGCCGTCCTCGATCCGCTCGTGGCTGATCCCCGAGAACTTCGGCGACAGCGACGCGAGCTCCGCGTAGATTTCCGCAGGCTCGTCGTAGTTCATCGGGTAGCCGAGGGCGTTGCTCAGCGCGCAGATAATCTGCCAGTCGGGGAGGGCCTCGCCGGGGGCGCTGACCGCCTTGCGCACGCGCTGCACGCGGCGATCCGAGTTCGTGAAGACTCCGTCCTTCTCCGCGAAGCAGGCCGCGGGCAACACCACGTCGGCGTAGCGGGTCGTCTCGTTGATGAAGATGTCCTGCTGGACGATGAACTCGACGGCGTTGAGGCCCTCCTCGATCTTGCCGGCGTTGGGCTCGGACAGGACCACGTCCTCGCCGATGATGTAGAGGCCCTTCAGCCTCGTGCCGAGGTTCTTCATCATCACGTTGAGGTTCATGCCGTCGTTCGGTGACAGCTCAACGCCCCAGGCCTCCTCGAATTTGGCCTGGGCGGCGGGGTCGTTGACGCGCTGGTAGCCCGGGTAGAAGACCGGGCTGGCGCCGGCGTCGTTGGCACCCTGGACGTTGTTCTGGCCACGCAGCGGGTTCATGCCGGTGGCGTGCTTGCCGAGGTGTCCCGTCATCAGGACCAGGTTCGCCAGGCTGTAGACGTTGTCCGTGCCGTGCGTGTGCTCGGTGATGCCGAGGGTGTAGTAGATGCCGGCCCGCTCCGTGGTCGCGTACCAGCGCGCGGCCTTCTCGATGTCCGCCGCGGGGACACCGGTGATGCCCTCGGCCCACGCGGGCGTGCAGTCGCGGACGGCCTCGACGGTCTTGTCGAAGTCCTCGCAGTGGGCGGCGATGAAGGCCTTGTCGTGGAGCTCGTCTCGCAGGATGACGTGGGCCATGCCGTTGAGCAGGGCGACGTCGGTGCCCGGATTGAGCTGCAGGTAGAGGTCCGCGATGTCGGCGAGCCAGATGCGACGAGGGTCCGCCACGATGAGCTTCGAGCCGTTCTTGACCGCGCGCTTCATCTCCATCGCGATGATGGGGTGGGCCTCGGTCGTGTTGGAGCCGATGACGAACATCAGCTCCGTGTCACGAATCTCCGGGATGGAGTTCGTCATGGCGCCCGCACCGAACATCGTCACCAGACCGGCGACCGTGGGGGCGTGTCACGTGGCTGCGCACTGGTGGCAGTTGTTCGTCCCGAAGGCTGCTCGAGCGAGCTTCTGCGCGAGGTAGTTCTCCTCGCCGGTGCAGCGGGCGCTCGAGACGACTCCGAGGGCATCGGCCCCGTGGCGCTCCTTGACCCCGAGCAGGCCGCGCGCGGCCGCCTGGAGGGCGTCTTCCCAGCTGGCTTCGTGGAGCTCGCCGTCTTCGCCTCGAACGAGGGGGACCGTCAGGCGGTCGTCGTGGTGGATGAACTCGTAGGCGAAGCGTCCCTTCACGCACAGGTTGCCGTCGTTGACGGTGGTGCCCGGCGGCGGCGAGGTCACCCGGACCACCCGGTCGTCCTTGACGTGGAGGTCGAGCTGGCAGCCGACGCCGCAGAAGTTGCAGGTGCTGCGGACCTTGGTCTCCTCGCGCCAGTCCGAGGTGTGCGCGGCCTTCTCGGTCATCGCGCCGGTCGGGCAGACCGCGATGCAGCCGCCGCAGAGCTCGCAGGTGGTGTCGAGCAGGCCGACCTGGTCGGCGGTCCCGATGGTCGTTGCCGCGCCTCGACCCGCCAGCGTGATGGCGCTGACG
>Ga0114933_10001690_pt1 | contig 24120 bp, 23 predicted proteins | sample 4SBtaG_FD_89691 | JGI IMG/M metagenome (GOLD analysis project Ga0114933, IMG submission 89691) | Deep subsurface microbial communities from Kolumbo volcano to uncover new lineages of life (NeLLi) - 4SBTROV12_W25 metaG | ecosystem: Environmental > Aquatic > Marine > Volcanic | place: Kolumbo... | reverse complement strand
CGCTATAGTTCTGAAGCCCTAGACCGTATACGAAAGGCGGTTGGCCCTAGAGATTGGTCCGCGTTATACCAGCAAAATCCTGTGGCAGATGACGGTGAATACTTTACCAGAGACATGATTCAGTACTACGACCCTGAAGATGTTGATATGGATGAGATGCGTTACTACTGTGCGTGGGACTTAGCCATCGGTAAAAACGACAGAAACGATTATTCAGTAGGCATGGTTATTGGCGTTAACGAGTGGGACGAGCTGTTCATTGTTGACGTGGTTCGTGGTAGATTTGACGGTTTCGAGATCGTCGAACGGATACTAGACCTTTACGAAGAGTGGAAACCTTCGATGATCGGCATAGAAAAAGGACACATTGAAATGGCCCTAGGGCCATTTCTTGAAAAACGTGTACGAGAAAGAGGACTTTATGAGGCTTACATAAAAGACCTTCGTACCGGAAGAAGAGACAAAGAAGCTAGAGCAAGGGCCATTCAGGGGAGGATGCAGCAAGGCATGGTTTACTTCCCAAGGGATGCGATATTTACCGGGCCGCTGGTAGCTGAATTACTGCGGTTCCCCGGCGGTGTTCATGATGACCAAGTGGATGCTTTGGCATGGTTAGGTTTGATGATGACTGAGTTTGCGACTTACCAAGCCCCCGTTATCAGAGAACCTTCGTGGAGGGACAGGTTAGACTATCTAACAGCCACTCCTAAAAATAAATCTGCAATGAGCGCGTAACTATGAAAAATACCCTACACAAGAAAAGGTCAATGTCTCCTGAAGAAGAAGGCCGCATTGCTTCTACTCAGTGGGATCGTTATGAACGCGCTCGAGATAATGGGCATCTTGAGTACATCGAGATGGCTAAAAAGTGCGATGCGTACTATCAAGGCGATCAGTGGGAGATAGAAGACGTTTCTATTCTTGATGCAGAAGGACGACCTGCATTAACAGTTAATACGATACTTCCGACTATTAACACGGTGCTGGGGGAGCAGTCCACCCGCCGTGCGGATATTCAGTTCAAGCCCAGAAGGGGCGGAAGCGAAGAAGTAGCAGATACGCTAAACAAGTTGTACATGCAGCTTGCCGATAACAACAAGCTGGATTGGGTTGAGCAACAGGTGTTTAGCGACGGTTTGATTATGGATGGCCGTGGGTATTTCGATGTGCGTATGGATTTCTCAGATCACGTTGAAGGTGAGATACGAATCACGGCTAAAGATCCTTTGGACATACTGATCGACCCTGATGCAAAAGAGTATGACGTAAAAACGTGGAACGAGATATTTGAAACTAAATGGATGACCTTAGACGATATCGAAGAACTATACGGAAAGGACAAGGCTGAAGACCTAAGGTTCATATCCGAGAACGGTAATTCGTTTGGGCGAGATTCAGTTGAATACGAAGAGACTCGATATGGAGATACAGAATCTACGGATGATTATCTAGGTAATGCGTATGACTCTGATGAATATAAATCAGTACGCGCTTTACGAGTCATCGAACGACAGCATCGTAAGTTAACTCGTATGCAGTGTTTTGTTGACCCTAATACTGGAGATTCTCGTCCAGTGCCTGAGGCATGGGGTGACCGAAAGATTAAGAAGTTTGCGAAGGACTATGGCTTAGAGCTTATTAGCAAAATGTCCAAGCGGGTCAGATGGACGGTGACCTGCGATAAAGTGGTACTTCACGATGATTGGAGTCCCTATGCCAACTTTACCATCGTTCCTTATTTTGCATACTTTCGAAGGGGTAACCCTTTTGGGATGGTTAGGAACTTATTATCTCCACAAGAGCAGCTCAACAAGATTAGTTCCCAAGAGCTGCATATTGTAAACACTACAGCTAATAGTGGTTGGATGGTTGAAAGCGGATCCTTAGTTGGTATGACCACTGACGATCTGGAAGAGCATGGAGCCGAAACAGGTTTGGTTGTTGAGTATGCTCGTGGCACAAACCCACCTATGAAGATTAGCCCTAACACGATACCGACTGGTTTAGATCGAATTGCCCAGAAAGCAGCGGCAAACATTCAGTCTATTAGCGGCATCAATGAGTCGATGCTCGGTACAGATAGTGCCGAAGTATCTGGTATAGCGATACAGGCTAAGCAGAACCGTGGCGCGATAATGATCCAAGTTCCCTTGGACAACTTGCGTAAAACTAGACACTACTTGGCCGAGACCATATTGAGCCTTGTCCAAACTTTTTATACTGAGCAGCGGATTATTCAGGTTACGAACGAAGCTGACCCAATGAAACCCAGAGAGCCGATGGTTATAAACCAGATGACTCCAGAAGGAACAATTGTTAATGACTTAACACTTGGTGAATACGATGTAGTGGTATCGACTGCACCTGCTCGTGATTCATTTGACGAAGTTCAGTTTGCCGAAGCCCTTAACCTGCGGCAGGTGGGCGTGGCAGTTCCCGATGATGCGATCATTGAGTACAGTCATCTTGCCAGAAAAGGTGAGCTGGCTAAACGTATTCGTATGATGACCGGCGTTGAGAAAACACCACAACAAATGGAGCTTGCAGCAGTGGCCCAACAAATGCAGATACAAGAAGCGCAACTTGAACTTGAGAAGTTACAGGCTGAAGTACAGAGGATCAGTTCAGAAGCAGCAGTAAATATAGCTAAGGCGCAGACGACTGCTACTGGCCCTGATATTCAGATTGCTGAGCTTCAAGGTAAGATTGAAATGAAGATGCAAGAGTTGCAGCTTCGAAGAGAGTTGGCGGATTTGACTAATGAAACTAGGACAAATCAGCAACAAACCCAGGCGGCTGCTAAGATTGCTTCTACAGCAATGCAAACAGCTGCTAAAAGCCCTTTATCACAATAGGAAATTGAAATATGTCTGAAGCTACTGAAAATACGGAAGCGACTTTGGAAGCAATGCCCGGCGCGGATGCTGCAGATCCTGCAGAAGCGCCATTAGATTTAAACTTTGGCCTTGGTGAAGAGGAAACAGAAGCGGAAACCGAAGAAGAAGTAGAAACTGAAGCGGAAGCAGAGGAGGAAGTTGAAGATGCCCCCGACGAGTCGGATAGCGAGGATCAAAGCGAGGGAGAACTTCAGGAAGAAGAGGCAGATTCGGAAGCTGAAGAGCAGTCTGACGACGGAGAACAGCCAGAAGATACCGCCGAAGTAGAAGAATCTACGAAAGAACCTGAAAAAAAGCCGATGGTACCTAAATCACGGCTAGATGAAGTGCTTGCTAAGCAGAAAGCCCTGCAAAAACAGCTCGATGACATGAAAGCAGCGCAGGAAGTTGCTGAAGATGCGCCCGAAGAGTACGATTTTGCGGCTAAAGAGGTGGAATACCAGACTTTACTGCTAGATGGGGAGGCAGATAAGGCCGCTTCGCTGCGTCAAGAGATGAGAACAGCGGAAAAAGCCCAAATTGCCTACGAAATGCGGCAGGAAATGACGCAAACCGTAAACCAAAACCAACAGGCTACAGCTTTACAGACTGCTGCTAGTGAGTTGGAGTCTAGTTTCCCTATATTTGATCAAAATGCTGCGGAATACAACGCTGATTACACCCAAGAAGTAATTGATTTACGTGATGCGTTTATTACGCAGGGGTATGGAGCGGTTGATGCTCTTGGAAAAGCGGCAAATTTTGTTATTAAGAGTAATGATTTAGTTGGAACAGCGGCAGAAGAAGGTTCTACGTTAGCTTCAAAGAAAGCCCCAACTTCACAGGACGAAGTAGCTAAGAAACGTGCCGAAGTTACTAAGAAACTCAAGGCAGCGGAGGCTCAACCTCCCGCATTGCCCGGAGAAAGTTCTGCTGACCGGGGTGAAAAGGCTTTAGATATAAGTACCATGTCTGAAGAAGAGTTTAATGCACTACCCCCGGACACTTTAAAGCGTCTTAGGGGCGATATCGTCTAATGTATGAAGGGTACGATCCTAGCTTTTATGCTAATAACGGTAATAGAAGGCAATGTTGTTGAAGGCGCGGACCAAATGTTGTTTAGAGATATCCACAGGTGCCAACAGTTTGCTTATTGGATAGAGCATAACTGCAGAGACACAAGATGTCGTGGGGGTATTAAACAACAAAACATAACTGCTTACTGTAGACCTGTTATGGCGGGTGCGAATCAAAAGTTTTGGGATTGAGCATGACTAAAAAATTACAGAAGGATTCAATTTGGGCTAAATATGATATAGATAACGATGGTACTGTCAGTGACGAGGAGCTAGAACGTGCTACTCAAATGATAGAATTAGATCTCAGGGAAGAGAAACAGGATAGTCAGCGACGGATTGCTTGGGTAGCGATGTCCTCAATGGTCGCTTACTCTTTATTGCCGCTTATGCCTTTTGTTCCAGAGGCTAGGTTGGATACCCTTTCTTCACTTAGTGACATTCTGTTTTTGAGCCAAGCCAGTATTATTGGTTTGTATTTTGGCGCAACGGCGTATATGTCACGTAAACCGTAAGGTTATACGATGATTATAGAATCCGTGGCTGCGGCAGGCGCGATCCTGTCTACAATTTCCACCGCCATAAACAAACTCAATGAGGTTGGCGATGGGGCCAGCAAAGCAGTTGAGTTGATGCAAGGGTTCAGTGATGCGCTGGATTCTTTTGAAAGGGACAAGAAAGACTCGGTTATTAACAACCTGTCATCTCAAGAACTTCTAAAACTTGAAAGCATTAAACATCGGCGCGATCAATGGGAAAAGTCGCTTCACGACATGCTCATAATCCACGACCCAGCACTACTCCAACGATGGGAAGATGCTAAAGCTAGGCAAAAAGCCAACCATAAACGGCAGATGGAGGCCATAAGAGCTAGGGCTGCGGCTAGAAAGAAAATGCTTCGGCAAATATATTTAATTATGGGGGTGAGTGCTATTGGCATTCTTTGTGCGTTTATTTTAATTGGAGGGGTTATACTAATCTTTAAGTAATGGATATAGGAGGTTAACTGTGGCACATGAAAATAGAAAAGCAGCTTTACTTAAAAAGCATGGATTAAAAGGCGTTAATAAACCTAAAAGAACTCCTAATCATCCTAAAAAGTCACACATGGTGTTAGCGGCTGTAGGACACGAAATGAAGCTAATTCGTTTTGGGCAGCAGGGAGTTAGGGGTGCGGGTAAAAACCCGAAGAGCGCGAAGGACAAAGCCCGTAAGAAGTCATATTACGCTAGGCATAACGCGCAAGATGCCAAACCATCTAAGCTAAGTGCCCGGTATTGGTCACACCGTGTTAAATGGTAGTGTTTAACAGCAGTTAAATAGGGTTGTTTATTTATTTTTATATTAGTACTATCTAACCTTCGTACGACTATACGATATTAGTCCGTGCCGTACACGTTAAAACCGTATTCCGCCTGTAAAGGCGTTAAACCTTCCGAGGTCGAACCTCGTTAAACACCGCTAAGACGTCGCCCTACGATACGGGTAACGGATTAGCCGCTCCAGAAGTCGGCTGTGGAACTGAAATTTAAACGCATAAAGGAGAACCATAATGGCTCTTACTAACTTTGCGTCTCTAACTTCAAACCAACTAACCGCTTGGAGTAGAGACTTTTGGCAGGTTGCTCGCAACATGTCATTCATTAACCAGTTCGCAGGATCTGGTCAAAACGCGATGGTTCAGCGCATTACTGAACTAACTAAAAATGACAAGGGTACTAAAGCAGTTATTACGCTATTAGCGGATATGACTGGAGACGGTATCACTGGTGACAATACTCTGGAAGGGAATGAAGAAGCGTTAAGAGCGTACGACATTACTATCGAGCTTGACCAACTAAGATTCGCTAACAGAATCTCTGGTAGGTTGGCAGACCAGAAGTCAGTCGTAAACTTCAGAGAGAACTCTCGTGACGCACTTGCTTATGCAATGGCTGATCGTATGGACCAATTGGCGTTCTTGACTCTTTCTGGTATCGCTTACACTCATAAGACCAATGGTGCTTTGAGAAATACCTCAAGTACTAGTGGGCATGAGTTAGCTGATCTTGAGTATGCCTCTGATGTATCTGCTCCAACTGCAGCTCGACACAGACGAATAGATGTGTCTGGTGGTACTTCAACTCTTCAAGCAGGTGACACTACTGCAGTAGCAGCCACTGATAAGATTGCTTATCGTGACATCGTTAACCTGAAAGCCTACGCTAAAGATAACTACATCCGTGGTTTGCGTGGTGCTGGTAACGAAGAAGTGTTCCACATGTTCGTAACTCCTCAGCAAATGGCTGACCTGAAGCTCGATTCAGACTTCTTGACTAACGTACGTCAAGCGTCTGCACGAGGACCAAACAATCAATTGTTCTCTGGAACAAGCAGTTTGATGGTTGACGGCGTTATGGTTCACGAGTTCCGCCACGTATTCAGCACAGAAGGTGCTACCTCTGGTACTTCTTCTAACGCTGGCGCGGCTGGATACAAGTGGGGCGCAGACGCTGACGTTGACGGCGCACGTGCTCTATTCTGTGGCGCTCAAGCTCTTGCAATGGCTGATATCGGTAACCCTGAGATTGTTGAAGATACTTTCGACTATCAGAATCAGGCTGGTATCTCTATTGGTAAGATCTTTGGTCTTAGGAAGCCTAAGTACAACAGCGACTACAATGGTAGCGTTCAAGACTTCGGCGTAATCGCTCTTGATACAGCTCAGTAGGGCAAGGAGAATATAGAAAATGGCTACTTTAACTTCTGGCGCAGTATCGGGTAATAGCTCGTTTAAACCTTATCCGCAAGGAAACGTAGGTGTAAGACAGGCTACTTATTCTGTAACTGCAGCTTTAGCAGGCTCCGATGTCGTACAAATGGTCGATGTTTTCGCAGGTGAAACTGTTGTTGGTATAGTACTTACTACTACTGACCTAGACACCAACGGATCCCCCGCTATTGTACTTGACGTTGGTTACGGCGGCGCAACCGCAGCTTTCATCGATGGTTCAACTATCGGTCAAGCAGGCGGAACTGCAAGCTCGTTTGCAATTGGTAACGCAACACACGGTTCAACTGCAACCGCACCTGTTGCCTTTACTGCTGACGACACAATTGATGTACTTGTTCAGACAGCCCCCGGTACTGGGGCTACTACTGGTACAATCACTTTGTACGCTTTCGTAGCATAGAGTTAACGCCCCCTCTTCGGAGGGGGCTTTTATACGAGGTATAAATAATGTCTTACACTAGGAAGTCGAGAAGAAAAGATCGTAAGATCAAAACACAAACAACAGCTGAACGTAGGAGAGGGGGCAACAGCCCTGCAGCTCGACGGGCAGCAGCAAAAGCAAACGTAAGAGTGAAACCTACAGCGTCTAGGTATACTAAGGTTGACAGTACTCCTAAAAATAAACCTAAGTCTCCTACAACTAAACCTAAGATAACTAAAACTTCTTCAAGTGAAATGCGTGGGGATAAAAAAGTTACTACTACACAAACTACTGGGAAGGCAAAGAAGACGGATCGCATTCCTAAAAGACCAAGGGTAACTGGTAAGGGAAGCAGAAATGTTTCGAGGACTGGTGCTACAACTGGTAAAAGAACTTTGGCTAATGTGACACGAGAACAGCTAGTAAAAGCTGGTTTAACTACTGGTCCAAAAGGCCTTCGTAAATATCTTAATTTTCTGGATAGAAATGGCAGACGCCCAACCGCTAAAGATTTTAAGTAAGGAGAGATAGATGCCGGGAAATAAAAACGGTAATGGTAATGATAAGAAGGGAAAAGGTACTCCAAAGAAACCTACTTCACCTTATCCAACACGAAGGACTGCTAGAAAAATGATGAAGAAGGGTTATTAATCATGAGAATTGTTTCTGACACGGAAGTTAGAATTGCCATGTTAAGTGGCGCGGTTGTTTTATTGCATCCTGGGGAAGAGCGAGAAGTCTCAGATGAGATTGGCTTAGTCGCTGTGCAGATGGGTGCTAGATCTTTGTCTGGTATGCCTTCTCCTGAGGAAGAGCAGCCTGTTGAAGACGAAGTTGAGATTGAACTGGAAGAAGAACCAGTTGAAGAAGCGGAACCCGAAGCACCTACGTTGCGTGAGGGGCTGGTTGAAACGTTTATAGAGATTATAAACGAAGGCAACCCTGATGATTTTAAAGCTGACGGGGGTGTAAAAGCCGCTGTTATAAACAAAAAGATGGGGGATACGATTCCTCCCGAAGAGCGCGAAGCTGCTTGGCAAGAAGCCCTAAACAGATAGAGGTTTGATATGACTGTAACCGTACAAAGCGTTATAGATCGTGTACAGGTGGTCTTACAGGATACCACTGGTATACGATGGCCTGTTGTCGGGGAGTTGGTTTTATTCGTAAATGATGCCCAAAGAGAAATAGCGTTATTAAAGCCTGATGCAAGTGCTACAACTGCTAATGTGCAGTTAGTAACAGGTACTCGCCAAACTATACCAACCGCAGGTAATCGACTCTTAGCACTGGTTAGAAATATGTCTGATACTTCTGGAGGTGCTACAGGAGGCAGAGCAATTAGGTTAGTCTCTGGCGAAGTGTTAGATGCTCAAACTCCTAATTGGCATAACGCTTCTGCGTCATCTGGTACGGATGCAGCGCACACTACTGTCGTTAAACATTACGTTTATGATGAGCAAAACCCTCGTGTTTTTTATGTGTATCCGGGTGTTGCTGGTAATGCATATGCTGAGATAGTTTATTCAGCAAACCCTGCTACTGTCGCACAGAATGGTAACTTGGATATACCTGATATTTTTGCCAATGCAGTTGCAGACTATGTTCTGTTTCGGGCGTATACAAAAGATGCAGAATATGCGGGTAATGCTTCTAGGGCAGGTACCCACTACAATCTTTTTATTAATTCGGTTACAGGTAAAGGTCAGATAGACGCGATTACTTCACCGAATGTTGATGTGGCGAGTAATGTTACTTTACCTTCTCAACAAGCTCAAATGAGGTAATCTTATAATGGCTTCTTATGAGTCGTTACTTTCTGAAATTATTCCAGTAGTGCCGGGTTGTACTGATACTCTTATCGAACAGAATATTCGTGCGGCTGTTATTGAACTGTGTGAGAAAACGGAAGTTTATCAGCAAGAGTTGGACCCTGTTTCTACAGTAAAAAATATATTTGAGTATGATTTGGAACCCCCTAGCGGTACATCAGTCCACAAAATTATATGGATGACTTATGACGGGGAAGATTTAGAGGCGATTACAAATGCGTTGTTAGAACAACGTAAGCCTAAATGGAGACAATCTGGTTATGAAGGACGACCAGAGTACTTTGTTAAGCAGTCGCCTTCTCTTTTTTATGTAGCACCTGTACCCAATGAAACAAAGGTAAACGGGCTGTTATTACGAGTAGCGTTAAAGCCTACTCATACGTCCAGTTCGTGTGACACTGATATAATGAATGATTATAGAGACACTATAATTAACGGTACTATTTTCAGGTTGTTAAGACTTCCAGGCAGGGAGTGGACGGATTATGACGGGGCGCAAATTTACGCATCGTTGTTTGCTCAAGGGTTAGATGCCGCTGAAAAACGCGGACGGCAAACAGCATCAAGAGTAGCTAGAAAGGTGAGATATAGTGGAACAGGGCCAAGTTATAGGCTTACACGTACCAAATATTCAAAACGATGAAAAAGTTTTTGAACCGATTATTGGTAGCATTCGTGAAGATTGGGATAGGGTTCGCCCTTATATTCAGTCTCTTTTGGACGACTGCCCGAACTTATCTTTCCGAGCAGAAGATGTTTATGCGGAAGTGGTTGCGGAAAAAGCCATTTATTGGAAAGCTCCTGAAGGGTTTGTTATTTCGACTACAGAAGTTAATCGATTTACTAACCAAAAGACTTTCTTTATCTGGATAGCGTGTGCCTACAAAAGAGGCGATAAGAACATGTTGAAATACTATCCTTTTTTCCAAGCACTAGCGAAAGAGTTGGGTATGGAGGCTTTAGAAGTACAGACTGCTCATCAAGCTATTCAGCCTATTTTGTTAGGCGCGGGTTGGGAACTAGATACTGTTGTGTACAGACTTGAGGTATAAAAATGGGAAGACCTAAACAAAAAGATTATGAAGCCACTGAAGCAGAAAAAACTTCGGCTTCGGTTGCCAAAGCAAACTATGATTTTTTTAAATCAAATTACGCGCCCTTGCTTAGAGAGATGCGGGATCAAAGTCAATCTGAGGATAATCGATTAGCTCTTCGTGGTCGGGCAGGCGCAGATACTATGCAGGCTTTAACATCTGCTCCTACTTATAGAGGTACTCAAAATATTGGTGCTACTGGCGATCTTTCACAGGCTCTTACAGGGCAGTTAGGGGTAGCCGATAAATCTGCTAAAAATATACAGAACAAAGCCGCTGCAAATGTATTAGGCGTGGCTAGAGGCCAAGCTGCAGACGCAGCGACTGGCATGGCGCAAGCATCCCGATTAGCTACTAGTGACGCATTGGCAAAAGCTAGAAATAAATTAACAGTAAAAAATGCGGCAATAAAAGCTGGTATGAAAGTAGCAGGGACTGTGGGTGGAGAACTGGCTGAGGAAGGTAAACTTGGTGATTTTGGTTCAGCATTCTTTGAAGAATTACCTAATCAAGTAAGCTTAGGATAAATCATTATGGCAAATTCAATGGCAATGCAAAGAAGGAGGTTCGGGCGTTTAGGTGAAGGAGCCGAAAGGTATTATCAAGAGAATCAAAATGTTTCTGGCGGCGCAATTAGTAGTTTGCCTGTTGTTTCGGACCCCGAAAAAACTTTTGCTAATATAACTCGTGGGGAGTATGAAGATTACGTTAGGGACTATCGTGATTTTGAATTAAACCAGATACAAAAATCGCAAACTGACACTTCTTTAATAGACTCTGCAAGAGAAGATGCAACAACAGCAAACCGTCTTGCGGGAGAAGTAGCTGAAAGAAATTTAAGTCGTTATGGTGCTAATCTGACTCCAGCCCAAAGAAAACAACAGGAAAGAGGGTTACAACGGGCTTCTACGTTAGGCTCTATACAAGCACTAAGTGATTCTAGGATAGCGCAGCGTGAAGCAAATCAAGCTCTTTTATCTGACCTTATTAATATTGGACAAGATTTAAATAGGTCTTCTCAAAGTCAACTTGGTAGTGCAGCAGCGGATGCTAACCAACGTAAACAGGCTTATGATGCTGCAAAAGCAAACTCTAAAGCTCAAACATATTCAATGGCTGGATCGTTGGCTTCGACTGCGATAATCGCAGCTTTTCTTATATAGGTAATTGGTATGGCTACATCAGCTTTAAGTGGTTTTGCTAGCGGTCTTGCGGGGTATCAAGGCGCTAGAGACAGAAAAGATCAAAAGGATTATAACGAAAGGCGTTTAGGTTTACTTGAAGCCCAAAACACACGTGAACAAGCCGACTTTGACTCAAAGCAAAAACAAGCTGGATTAAATAAGCTATATACAGCAGGCCGTGATAATGAATGGATTATGCAGGGCGCAGGTAAAGGCGGAGAAGACGGCATAGGGTTAACAGATAAATTAAAGGAGGGGTTTACTGTTACAGGTAGTAACGCACAAAAATTTGCAATTGCTAATATTAATGCAGGAGGAGCCAGTAAGTTCCCTCCAGGTTTTAAAGTTACAGTTATAGAATCTAAAGGTACAAATGAAAACGGCGAAGAAGTCTTTGCAGCTCGTGGTAACTATAACGGGGACCCCGAATCGTTTGGCGTACTTACTGTAACTGGAAGTAACGACCCTGACGCCGACACAAAATTGTTTACGAGAGATGAGTTGTTTGAGCAAACTCAACAGGCTTTCCGTACTACAGATGGCGGGGTTTTGTATGGACAGACTTTAATTGATTTGCATGATCGTCGAAACAGTGTCGATCTCATTAACGCATATCATACCGATCAGCTTGCCGATAAAGCAAAACAAGTAGGGGGTCCAGAGCTACAGCGAGAAGTCTCAAGCGTTATTGCTTCAGCGACCAACCCTGAAGACAAAGCTGAGACGATAGGAAAGCTAGCTGAAGACTTACAGGTAGACCTCGCATCTGAAGTGCCGAAGCAAGCTCAAGGCGTAAGTCAATCTACAGTAGATGCCTATGATGATTTCGTTTCAGGCGGTTCAGCAAAACCTGCCCCTAGCTTAGCAACTCCCCCTAGTGATAATAAAAAGCCTGTAATGGAAAGCCCTGTGACGACGGTATCACAGACCTCTACGGGCCGTGTTGCACCTGACCAGCTGGTTACTGACGGGGACAGACGTCTACAAGCAGCTATGGATGAGTATCGTGAGAGAACTGGGTCTGAGATGCCCCCAGAGATGATTGAAGAGTTTGTAGCGAATGATATTGCCCCTGCCCCGGCAGGGCAAAGTCAACTACCGTCTTCGAATGTTACGGCAGACGGAGGAGATTTAACTGAGGTTGCAAGGCTAGAAGATGAGTTAGCTTCTATTGAAGCTCGTAAAACAAGTGGTAGCCCGGCTAATGTGGCAGCGGCAAATAAAAAACGAGAAGAAATAGCTGCTGCAAAAGGGCAAGCATCGTCAAGATCAACTCGTCCTATGCCAGCTCGTGGGGCAGCAGAGTTTAATCGCCAACTTGATGAAGGGGATTTGACTCTAAAACCCCAACCCGAATCTAATCTTAAAGAGAATGTTCAAAGTTTTGTAGACAGTGTATTTCCTAAGGCTAGCCCTGCTCGAGGGGCAGAGGAATACAATAGGCAAGTTGAGGCCGGTGAGATTATGCCTCCTGTAGTAGAAGAAAAAGCCGCCCCTGCTCTCGAAGGAAAAACCGTTAAGCAGATCGATGACGATCTTGATAACGATAGACTACCAGGGCTTAAAGATCCTGAAGTTATAGAAGCTGCAGCAGAAGATCTTAGAAAAGAAGGCGTAGAAACCGTTGCTGACTTAGCTAAATTGTCACGGCGTAAACAATTATTGGCTTATGCCATGATTGTTGCTTCTACTCCAAATGATGGTAATAGAGTAAATGTCCGTAACCAGTTAATAAATGTCTTGGAAACGGGGATTTCAGATCGTGGTAAATCAATTGTGGATGCACAGAAAGCCAACACTGCTGCTGAAAGGCTTAGTTTCGATATAAGGGTAAATCGTGACAACTTAATAAAAGAAGGTACTGATGCGGCAAACGAAGCAAACCAAGCTTTGGTGGATGCTATTTACAAGGATGAAGATGGTAAAGCAACTTTTGCACAGCTTAATATGGCTAAAGCAAATGAGGTTGCGAACACCTTATTCCCTCCAGTTTTTACGCAATGGCAGGGATTTATGAGAAGGGGCAATATCTTAGCGGCAGAAGCCCTTAGACCTCAAATGAATGCCGGGATAAGTTTTGTTGTGCAAAGTCTCGTGAAAGATGGTGAGGAAACGCTATTAGATTCTTTCCTTACTTGGTTTAATCCTGATCCTCAAGGTCAGTTTAACGGAGATCTTTCCAACATTTTCCTTCAAGATGTGAAGACGGACGAAAAGACAGGAGAGATAATTGGCGGGGATATTGTGTACTATGAAGGCAATACAGAAACAGGTAATCGCCTAGATGTTTCACAGTTGCAAGCTATAAACGACAACCTCGCTAAAATAGTATTAGATGCAGCGAAATATAATACTGAACAAAAACTAAAACAAAGTGGTAGAGATGCCTGATGGCAGGGTTCGAAGATGTTATTAAAGATCTTGCTTCTGCGAATAGAGCGGCAGCTGCGGCAGGCCCGACGAAATTTCAACAGCAAGCTGCTATCGATCAAGGCCGTGAATACGGTCTAGCCGAAACATTTAGGCGTGGCGCTCAAGCAGGCGCACAAGGTTTACGAACTGATCTTAATTACTTTGCTGCCCTTGGCAACAGTCTTATTGGTGATGAAGAAGGCGTAGCCGCTAATATAAGGAAGGCTCGAATTAACGAGTCCTTCGCTGGAGACACTTTAGGGAACTTAGAAACCTTTGGGGAATTTTGGGAAGAACCTACCTTTGACGGGTTTATATCTCAGGTTTTTAAAGGTACAGGTCAACTTGTTCCTTTTGCTATTAGTTCTATTGCAAGCGCAGGCGTAGGTGCTTTAGCAGGCGTAGGTTTAAAACTTGGCGGGGAGGCCACAAAATACGCCGCCAAGAAAATAGTTAGAGAGTCACTGGAGAAAACTGCAAAAGGTCTTGCTACTCCCGACGAAAAAGATATTGCAGAAGGTGCATTTAACTTAGCTAAACGTGCTCGTTACGGAGCGTATCTTGGAGCAGGGGCTTCTGAGTTTGCTCCTCTTTCTGGCTCTAACTTTGCTGAAGCAATTGAGTCGGATATGGACCCAAATGATCCAATGGTAGCTTTTAGAGCAGCAGCAATAGGAATACCGCAAGCAGCTATTGGTGTGGGCGGTGAGGCTCTTATGCTCAAGCTTATTGCAAACCGAGCTAAAAAATTAGCCGCAGGTAATAGTTCCAGTACTTTTGGTAGATTAGCAAAAGACCTTGGTGGCGGCTTTCTTAAATCAGGTGCTACAGAGGGTGCTGCAGAATTAGCCCAAGAAGAGATTGCGATTCAAAACCGTTTTCTTATGGACAAAACGTATACTCAAGCTGAAGCAAACCTAAGACGTGGTGAAGCAGCGTTTGCAGCATTTTTTGGCGGCGGTGCTTTCGGTGCGGCAGGTTCTACAGCGGCGGGCGGCGTCCGTGAACTTGGGAACATTAGCATCCCTAATAATGTTTCTGAAAGAGCGCAAAGTTATTTAGATCAGGGTAAACAAATTTTTACCGAGCGCGTTATAAATAATGAGTTTTTAAATAAAAGAAAACCAGGGTTTACTGATGCAGAAGCACCCAGCGACATAAATGCTCAGCTTGAGCTGATGTTTGAAGATGGGCATAAAAGAGATGTTGTGTGGGTAGAAGGAGACACACCCTCGTTTGGAGCTACAGCTGATGGAACCACAAAAAAAGTAAGCCTTGCATTCCCTTCGGGTAATAGAGAAGCGTATGTTGCGTTTGTTCCGGGTAGGGGGACAATTGTTTCTCCCTTTATGGATATTATTGAACAAGTTGTGGCAGGTAGAGCTACCCCAGATGTACTTTCTACAGCGTTAAAAATGAGCGGAACTAAACCCCCTGATGCCGATAGGGTTGTGCAGGTGTTTGATCCAAAAGGGAATGTGGTTTTTGAAGAGGCTACTAATGCTGAAAACGAAGCAGAAGCTTTTGCGTCAGCGAACAGTCAACTTCCGAAAGGAGGAAGGGTTGAAGTTAATGCGGCAGACGATGTAATTGCGGCCCGACAAGAAAAAGTACAAGCGCAAGTTTTACCGGAAGGGCAAGAAGTAGACCCAGGTCTTGAAGATCTAGCGCAGTTTGCCGAAGGACTAGAAGCTGTAACTCAGGAACGAAAGGAAGAATTACAGCAAGAAGCACAAGACCTTAGCCGGGCAGTAGAAACACCAGAGGGAGTAGACCCCGATAGACTTGATGCACTTGAACAGGAAGTACAAGAAGCACAAAAAACACAACAAGATTCTGCTGATGACATTTCGCTTACTGGACCTTTAGCTAAAATTAGGGCTTGGAAACGAGAGCAACAGGGCGAACCAAAAGAGTCTCCCATGAGGCAACGAACAACTCGTGAAAGAATAAACGACGTTGTTGAATTGATAGAAGTCTTAACGCCCCGAGAAGAAATTGTAGAAGGTAACAGGCAAGCAGGACGATCTCGTAGGCTACGAGCAAGTGGATTTTTTACGGATTTAACTACAGGTCTTACTTTTAGAAGAGTAGACCCAGAATACCCGGACAAGATTACATCAGCAGAGATGATTGAAGCCCAGCGTCGTCGCCCTGAACCTACACCAGAAGCACCTTTACAAGCAGGGCCAGAGCTTAGAGCCGAAGCAAGAGAAGCAGAATTACGAGAAGAAGTGGGAAACCGGCTTGACGCTTTAGCTAAAGGAGACTCTGAATATGCAGCTATAGCAAAAGCCTACAACGAAGAATATCAAAATAGTGATATTGAGGCTAAAGACCAATTTATTGATTTTATATTTGAAGGGAAAGAAGAGCTTGAACAATCTCTTGGGCGGGGGATTGAAGATCGTTTAACCAGACAAGATATTCAAAATGAGTTAGAAGCAGCGCAGTTATCAACAGATGTTGAAGGAGTAGAACAGGAAGTAGCTGATCCGACTTCTGGCATGGGAGAACAGAACTTACGAGTATTGTTCGAAAATAATAAACATAAAGAAGCTCCTTTAGATCGAGACGGTTTAATTAAACTTTACCCCCGTGATATGCCAGCAGCACGGGCTGCTTTTATGGAAGAGTTTGAGGGCAGGTTTTCGCCAAACTGGGAGGACGGCGGTTTTTGGCAGCGTATGACTCCTGCAATGCTTAAAGAATTAGTTAAACAAAGTAAAGCAGGTAGAGAAGTTTCGATAGAGCCGCCCGGACCTTTTAATCCTGGTAGATACCTTATAACAGTTCTTACATCTGATGCTGAATTGTTTAAACATAAAGCAAGAGGAAAGGCTGAAAAACTCGTAACTATGGATGCTTTTTTGCTACTTGAAGTAAATGCAGCAAAAAGTAGTCAGTATGCAAAAGATAGTGGTGTAAGTATTACCGATCCTCTTGGTAACACAGCAAAAGTAAACTTAGTAGATATCGTTGCTGCAGGTAAACGGTTGTTAGAGTCAAGACTTCAACAAGATTTTGTTGCTGCGTCAGATGGACACGCTTTAATAGAAATGTTTAATGAGTTAATAATTAACGGCTATGACATTTCTTTTGATCTTGAGGGCAGAGATAGAGCTGGTAAAAGAATAGTTAGAACAGCATCTATAACTAAACAAACAACTTTTACTGCAAAACATGTTGTTGACGAAGACAGTATGGCTACTGATTTAGAACAACAAACAAGAACGCGCAGGGGAGCGCAACCTAATAGATCCCAATTAGAGTTATTTACTTTAGACGGTAAATCAGTAGGTGAACAAACTACTTTTAAAAGTACGATTCTAAGAGAGTTAGCTGCTCATCAACAAAGAATTAGTAGATGGTTTGTAAATAACTCGGATGTAGATCCTAACGATCCAACAAATAGAATTCCTCGGGCAAAACCAAGTGAGCCAAGACCTGTAGCTCCTCCATATTTAAACCTAATACTTAAAACAGGCGCTTCTTCAAAGGATGACCCTTATCTTAAAGATGATAAAGGTAACGCGATGAAGGTTCCTTTAAGAAAAATTATAAGTAAAAACTTAAAGATGGCGCGTGAAGAAAACTTAGGCATGGTAGTGAAACCTGCTTCTTTTGCGTCAGTAACTGACGCAAACAGAGTTTACTTACAACAACGGGCAGAGCAAAGACTAGGCGGCTCACTTGAAAAAGGTGCGTTTAGTATATGGGTTAAAGAGGATCTTGAAAAAGAACTTGAGATACAAGCCGCAATTGAAGAAGGGCTTATCGAAAGAGAGACTCCCGGAACTCCCGGAGATTTAGAAGCCGGGGGCAGTAGGATAGTTGACGAATCGCCTGATGTTCCTTACGCCTACTACGACACAGAAGTACCAACAGTAATAGAAGGGGAAAGAGCGAAGACTTCGTTATCTTTTATATTTGGGGAACCCGAGTCTACGAATGCGAGTGTAAATACTGTAGACGTTATAAAAAGGATGATTCAAACTTTAAGTATAAGAAAGCCCACGGGTATTATCTTTGCTTCGCAGTTAGATGCTTTATCACCAGATCAAATTAGACAAAGATTTCGTGACACTAGAGTAGCTGACAAAATAATCCAGCTAAAAGATGAAATGGCGGCAAGCCAAGGGAATGATTTAGGCCGGGCCATTACCTATAGTAATTCCCATTTCATTATTGTGGACGATGTAAATACTGGTAATGAGCTTGGTACAGCTTTAGTGTTTGCCCATGAAATAGGCCATCTTTTCCTAAATGAACAAATGGATGGTTTGTTAAGAAAACCTATCTATAAAAAAATGCTTCGCGCTTTTGAAAAACGAGATAAATCTATAAAAGGATATGAAGGTCAGTTTGGTTTTGAAGAGTGGTTTGCAGATCAAGTAGCTAAATGGGGCGCTCAAGAGTTTATAAAATCAAAACCTAAAAATATTGTAGAAAGCACGTTTAAAAAGATTGCAGCTAAACTTAGAGCCATGTTTAAAGCACTAGTGCCTTTCTTGCAACGGAGGTTTAAAGGTCCAGTTGACGTTTCTGCTGAGACATTTATAGAACAGGTTGTAGAAGCTAATCGTACTAATAACGCAACATTAGTTGCAGATCCAGCTGCTATAGCAACATGGGAAAAACAAGCCTTAGTCAAAGCCATACGTGAAGAAACTGAAAATACTCCAGGGGCAGTAAGTTTCTCTAAGAACCTATTTGAACAAGTAAAACTTGCGATAAATAATAAGGTTAGAGGGATGCAGCCCTTACGCAATGTGTTCTTTACTGCTAATAAAAACCTTCGAATGATTGGAGATTTTATTAAAGATGCTAAAGGCCAAGAAACAACAACACGTGTGGGAGAACTTATTGCAGATATGTTCTACCGTGAAGCAGGTGCTCGTACAGGCGGTAGTAGAATGGGCATGTTGCAAGAAGCTGACGTACAGAATCGTGAAATTGAAGAGCGATTTAGAAGGGAGATAGGAGCTTTAGACTCACCAGAAGTTATAGCTGCAATGGAAGCTGCTAGTAGTGAAACGCCCACCTCTCAACTTGAAAATGAGTTGGCTGTTAAGATTCGGGTTTTCTTAGAAGATCTTCATAAGAATTATATCCAACCTTCACAAGAAGGATTTGGACGAAATCAAAAAGGAAGGATTGATTTCCAACAGAATTATTTTCCTGTTGTTTTAAATCTGCAGGAAATAGCCCACAACGGAGAAGCATTTGCACTACTTCTTCTTAGGGCAGAAGAGCAAAGAAAACCGTTTGCTAGTTCTAACGACAGAATAAAAGCACTAAACGCAATTAGAAAATCACTTGCAAGAATTGTTAAGTATCAAGATGTAGTTGAAAACTCTGAGTTAAATATAGATGAAGTAGACCCTGCAAGTGTAAGAGAAGAGAAACGACGTTTAACAGCTCTTGTATCCAGAGAAGAGTTAATGCAAAAGGGCTTTGCGCTTCCACCTGTTGAAGCCTTTATGATGTATAAAAAACAGTTAGTAAAACGTGTTGAGTGGAATAGCTCAACAAAAAGTGCTACAGGTACTGATCGTTTACAACCTCTTTTAGACCAACTTGATGCGAAAGATAGAGCGTACGCTCAAGAAATTATTAATGGCTATTTAGGATACGGTTATGAACCTATGTCAGAGAAACGTCGCAAGTGGCAAAGTAGATTACTGGCGGCTCAGTACACATTATTACTACCGTTTGCAGCTATCGGTTCACTTCCCGAATTAGCTGGCCCGATTATATTCTCTAAAGAATTTAATGGTTTTGAGATGGCCTTTAGACAATTAAAGCAAGGTCTTTCCCAAGAAGAAGCTCGAAAAATAGCAGAAGAAATAGGGCTTGTACAAGATGGGGCTATATCTAATGCTTGGATGAGTGTTACAGAACGTGAACACATGGACGAAGCATCTCGTGCTTGGACTGATAAATATTTTAAATATACAGGGCTAGAGTTCTTTACAAACTTTAGTCGTAGTTTTGCTACTGGCATGTCAGTGCAGTTTTTACTTCATCATGCTGATTTACCTAACTCAAGGTCAGCCCGTTACTTGGATTCTTTAGGGGTTACACCAGCGCAGATAAAAGCATGGGATGAAGGTGGGCGCACATTTGAAAGCCAAGAAGGTAAAGCAGTTAAGTTCGCAATACAGAAGTTTGTTGAAAGTTCCATACTTAGACCGAACGCAGCAGAACGACCTACATGGGCATCTGATCCTAGATGGGCTTTAGTGTGGCAATTAAAATCATACTTCTACGCTTTTTATACAAAAATAATTGGGGGTATAAGAAGAGAGATTGGAATAAGAATGGCTGAAACTGAAGGGCGGCAACGTGTGTACGGAGCAGCAGGTATGTTGGCACTGTCAGCAGTGGCTCTATTACCTCTTGCTATGGTAGGTATGGAGTTACGTGAGTATGCCAAGACAGGTCTGGCGTTCTTTACTACTTTAGGACAAAGCGAAAAGGATTACTTTAGAACTGATAATATGGAGTGGGGCGCATACCTTGGAGAGGCTCTTGATAAAACGGGTATATATGGGCCTCTTTCAATTGTTTCTATGGCGTATCGAAGTGGGCAATGGAACGGCCCTGCAGCAGGTTTATCCGCTTTATTAGGCCCAACTGCTGAATCAGTCGAAGCAGTTTTCGGACGCGGAGAGTTTGATAGGCTCGTTCCTGCTGCAGCTATCTTATAAGGAGTATAGACAAAATGGCTTTAACTGCTTTAATTGGACCCGTAACTGGACTACTTGAAAAGGTAATCCCGGACAAAAACGCCAGAGACAAGATGGCGCATGAGATCGCAACCATGAGTGATAGACACGCTCAAGAGATTGCGCTAGCTCAGATTGAAGTAAACAAGATGGAAGCTCAAGGGAATTGGTTTCAGTCAAGCTGGAGACCGCTTTGCGGCTGGACTTGTGCTCTTGCACTACTCTGGCATTTCCTTGGGCAACCAGTGGCTTTGTTCTTTATTACTATGTTTGGGGCAGAAGTCCCAGCGTTACCTGAGTTTGATATGTCTACGTTAATGACAGTGCTTATGGGTATGTTAGGTCTTGGTGGGTTACGTTCATTTGAGAAAACAAAAGGTGTGAATAAGTGAACACGTATAAGTATTTTAAGGTAGAAGATTTTGATTGCCAAGAAACTGGCGAGAATGAAATCCTGCCTGAGTTTATTGCAGGACTTGATCAGTTAAGGGAAGAATGTGGTTTCCCATTTATTGTTACGTCTGGGTACAGATCTCCTCGGCATAGTATTGAGGCCAAGAAAGAAAACCCAGGTACTCACGCCCAAGGGATTGCTGCTGACATTAAAGTTGTTGGCGGCGAACAACGCAGATTAATTGTAGAAAACGCCTTAGAACTTGGTTTTAAAGGGATAGGCGTTGCAAAAGACTTTGTCCATGTGGACATACGTCAGACCCGCGCTGTACTGTGGGTATACTAATACATATAGCACGAATATAATGAGGGCACTATGGCATACTCTAACACTTTAAGCTACGTTGTAGGCGATACGTTACCAGAGCTTACGGTTACTTTGAAAGATAAAAACGCTGCTGCTTCTGGACAAACATTAAATGCTGATAACGATGCAACTTGGGCACCGATTAATGTAACAGGGGCTACTGTAAGATTGCGTATACGTGAGCTGGGTAGCACTACTGTAACTGATACTCTAAGCATGACACTTAGTGATGCAGCAAATGGCGTTTGTATTACTACTTTTACAACTAATTGTTTTCCTTCTGCCGGGACTTACGAAGGTGAGATCGAAATTACTTTTTCAGGCGGCGGTAAACAAACAGTTAATGACTTGGTAAAGTTTAAAGTTCGAGACGACTTTGACTAATGACTGACTCTATAGTTACGACAAGGGACTTAAAAGCTATATCCTCTGCTAGGAATATGCAGGGGCTTGCGACTGCTCGGCTTATGAAAGCCGTGGATGTTAGGTTACTTGCGTCTACTCTTAATAGATACTTTGATGATGTTCAGAGTATGACGGAATCTGCAACTATTGGATTTAATAAAGGCGCAGCTGATGCGTTTTCTGTTGCTGAAGCAGCAGTATTTGCTATTAGTAAAGACGCGGCAGATACGATAACTCTTTCAGAATCACCGTCTATTGTTACAACTTATATCCGTGCCTTTAGTGATGCTTCAAGTTTATCAGAAGCTTCTGTAATAGGTTTTGATAAAGTCGTTAACGATACGAATAACGAAACGATGAGCATGACTGAATCGTCCGTCATGGCTTTTGATAAAGGTGCAAGCGATACGATCTCTATTGCAGAGTCAGCGGTTCAGGCAGTAGAACTAGCTAAGACCGAATCGTTTACAGTCACCGAAGTATTTTCCAGGGTCGCAACTTTTACAAGAGCTTTTGCCGATACGTTTGCTATGGACGACGCAGCAACAGTAGATGCTTTTGTAAAAGACTACGATGGCAATAAGGCCAATGTTTTTAGCTTTTCTGATTCCGAAGTAATTGGTTTTGAAAAAGCTGCAACGGACAGTTTCTCTTTTGTAGATACACCCGGTGTGGGTTTCGACAAAGGAGTTATTGCAGATTCAGTGTCAATATCTGAAAGTTTCAGTTTTACACTGAGAGGTGGTACAACAATTAATGCTGTAGCACTTAACGAAAACACACTTAATTAATCGAGGAAGCAAATATGGACATACTACAATCAGGTATGGAAATGAAAGGTCATCTGACCATTGCCTTGAACGGGGAAGTCGTTCAAGAAGTAGATAACCTTGTGGTTACCGCAGGTAAAGGTTTTGTAGCATCTAGGATGGCAGGAACCAGCGCCAACGTCATGTCACACATGGCAATTGGAACTGGAAGCTCTGCTGCTGGCGCAAGTGATACTGCACTAGGAAGCGAAGCAGCTCGTACCGCATTAACTTCAACTAACGTATCAGGCGCAGTTGTAACTTATGTTGATACGTTTGCTGCAGGTACTGGCACAGGAGCAATCACTGAAGCTGCAATTCTAAACGCTTCCAGTGGTGGAACCATGCTATGCCGAACTGTTTTTTCAGTGGTAAACAAAGGCGCATCCGACAGCATGACTATTACTTGGACAGTGACAGCTAGTTAATAAGAGGTTAACAAATGGATATTCTTACTATAATAAATATAGCGACATTATTAGTTACAGTAGCTTCAGCCATTTGTGCTGCAACGCCTACACCTAAAGATGACGCTTTTATCGCTAAATATATTTATCCAGTGGTCGAAGCTATTGCGATAAACATCGGTAAAGCTAAACAATAGGAAAGCTCGATGACTGTAAAATTTACTAACAATGCTAACTCAACTTTAGCGAGTGGTATCAACTCGTCTGTAACGTCCATGACATTGGCAGACGCTTCCTCGTTTCCATCTCTGTCAGGGGCAAATGATTATTGCTATCTAACTTTGCAAGAGTCGGGTGGTACTACTCGTGAGATAGTTAAAGCTACAGCACGGTCTAGTAATACTTTTACAGTTGTAAGAGGTCAGGATAATACATCAGCGGCTACATGGAGTAGCGGGATTCTTGTCGAGTTAAGAATAACGTCTGCATTACTGCAAGATGTGATTGATGGGTTGGGGTCGGGATCTATGATGGATACCGACATCTTTGCAGGTGACGGGTCCGACACGACCTTTACTCTAAGTCGTCAACCTGACAACGAAAACAATTTGTTGATATTTATCGACGGTGTTTTCCAGGCTCATAATGCCTATAGTGTTAGCGGGACTACGTTAACTCTAAGTGCTGCACCCGCAAATGGCCGTGTTATTACAGCCTACCATATGGCAACAACTGTAGGCGGATCTAATTTAGTTAAAGCGACTATGACGGGTGACAACAGTGATACTACTCTTGATGTAGGATCTCAAATTCTGCACGAAAACAACGTACAAGTTTATTTTGATGGTGTGTATCAGAGTAAAGGTAACTACTCAGTATCTGGCTCCGTTATCACATTCTCAACTGCACCCCCTACTGGGGTTGCTGTGGAGGCGATCCTTAATACGGCTACGAACATCAGTACTGCTGCTCAGGTTTCTGACGCAGATAACGATACCTTGATTCAAGTCGAAGAGTCTTCTGATGAAGACAAGATACGCTTTGATACTGGCGGTACTGAGCGGATGGTATTGGATTCTACAAGTTTAACAGTAACTCCAAAGATTGTATCTGATGCGGGTATAGATATAGATAACTTCAATATTGATGGAACTACAATAGCTTTAAGTTCTGGTGATTTGACTGTTGATGTAGCTGGAGAAATTAACCTTGATGCTGATGGCGGCAAAATCCGTTTCAAGGATGGAGGTACAGAGCATCTTCGTTTTGTATTAGATAACTCTGGCTTTGTTCAACTGTATTCAGCGGTTCAAGACGCAGACATTAAAATACAAGGCAAT
>Ga0114933_10001689_pt1 | contig 24122 bp, 25 predicted proteins | sample 4SBtaG_FD_89691 | JGI IMG/M metagenome (GOLD analysis project Ga0114933, IMG submission 89691) | Deep subsurface microbial communities from Kolumbo volcano to uncover new lineages of life (NeLLi) - 4SBTROV12_W25 metaG | ecosystem: Environmental > Aquatic > Marine > Volcanic | place: Kolumbo... | reverse complement strand
TGTCATAGGAACGCTCTCCACGGGCTCCGCTTTCAATGACCATTGGAATGATGTTCTCTGGAGCCTGGGTGAATTTACCCCCTAAAGTTCCGTGGATAGGCCAGTCTTGCATATCAATCACCTATATTATTTATCTATATAGTATAAATGTTTATACGGTTCGTATCAACTTACATAATATAATGTAATCTTGGCTACTAACAATTTTATTCCGAAAATCGAATTTCTGGGAATGGAGGTCCATAAGATTCATAGTACAGCCAGGTAGTAACATCTGATATAAATTGCTCTACATCAATCCCGGCGTAAGTGGGGCCAAATGGTCTGACGTACCTAATGGCGTCGTCTAAGAGTCGAGTGACGCCTTTGGGGTTTCTCCTGAGTGCATGTGCAAAACCTGAACCAAATTTGGTAAGACTTAAAAGAAATAATCTCTCAGGATAGAGGGACTCAACCCATGCGGATTCCCAAGTTTCATGGCAGGCTTGAAACTTCCCATCGTTAAATTCCTGTATGCCCTTGATAATTAACTCAGTATGGATTAGATGTTTATCACTACCGATATTATTAGTCCGACGTACATAAGATAGCCACTGTGCGTCTAGTACACGACGTCCACCAGGGGAGAATTTTTGGGGTGGGGGTTTAGGGGTTTGAGTCATTATGCCGCGGAAAGATCCTCATAAGGTTTTTCTTGTTCCAGGGACTGATATTTTGAAGGACATTTTACTAATACTCGGTTTGCAGAAAATCCTAACTCGGGGCTATATGTACCTCCCAAAACAATCTCTGAGTGTGGGTTGAAAAATAAGTCTGGTAAGACCCCATCGTAAGTAGCTTTTACCTGAGCGCCATTTTCCTCAAGCATAAAAGTAGCGAGGGTATTGCGGCTGATATTCCTAGAGAATGTGCCCTCCACAAGTTTTCCTTTTACTTGTAAAGATTGCACAGGTTCGGTTTCGCGCTGAACAAGCTCATCGACAGTTAGATAGAAGGAAGTTGAAGTTTGTAGGACTGAGACAGAGAAATACAAGAACGTTACTATAAGTATTGCCCCTATGAGAGCAATTTTCCAACGTTTTGATAGGGCCGATTTGATGCCTGATTTCTCTTCAGGTATTGGCGTTTGGTTAGGAGTATATTGCATCATGATAGTGTCTATAATTATTGTAAGCGCCATTCGTTTCAGGATCAACAAATTAGCATTTTTTTAAGAGGTTGGGCATATTAAAAAATGAGGAGCCTTATTATAAGGCTCCTCGTTTTTTAAAAGCATTTTTTACTTTGGATTAATGAATTCGTGCATTCTTGATTTCAACCCTCTTTTGGTAAGCTCTTCTTCAAATAATGCATGGATGCGAGGATCTTCATCTTCGTATTCAATTTGCATTCCCCCAGCTTTTACTGACTTGTCCATGTTTTCATAGTTCCACATTTTCGATTCAAGTACAGGGTATCTTGCCCCGCCAAAATCAAAAACTAAATATCGAGATTGACCAGAAGATACGTTAAAGTGCTGGTGATAGGTTGGCCCATCTGGTGGCGCATATAGAGTCCCAGGCTTCCAATCGACGCGTACTGTATCTACAGGATTTTCTCCTTCTCTCCATAGTAAAGAATAACCTTCTCCTGTTACACAGAAAATATGAGCACCTGCATTGTGCGCATGAGCCTTTTTGTATGTCCCTTCAAAAAATTGTGATATATGGCAATGCATTGAACTGTCTCCCAACAGGAATTGGATATTATTCCCTGCTGCGCCACGAGCTAGCCATGGTGGTAATTCAAAATTAACTAGCTCTGGAACAAAATTAGTTTCCCATTGATGCCTCCCGGGCTTCACTTGTCTGAATTCACCCTCGCCATCAAAATATTTTTCGGAGGCCATTCTTTCTGGGAATTGGAATGAGTTATCAAAAATAAAATCTGGATTTCTGAAGATATTGAAAATGATTGGTAGATCTGTGACTGCAGCAAGTCTAGCGGGTTCTGTACCAGACCCGTTGAAGATTTGATGCTTTGCATTTATAGGGATTGCAAATATTGCACTAGGTCCCCATTCAAAAGAATAGCGCTTGCCATCAGGGCGTTCTATAACGGTGGAACCACGACCAGATACGACATACATTAATTCGTCATGCATATGCTGCTCAGGTTTTAGTTCACCTCCTGGAGGAATTTCTACAACATACGCAGACAGGTAGTCACTTTTACCTGCAACATGCACATATGTACCAAGCCCACCTAATCGTTCCCATGGTTCTACTGGTACAGTATGACAATCAACGGCGTATCCTTCAAAAACCGGTACACCTTCTTCTTTTAAGAAATCACGGTATGGGAATACTCCGTAATATGGATTTACTTCAACATCGTCGCCCATTAGACACCTTCTTCCTTTGTGTTTTTACAGTAAATTAGAGTATAGGCTTCGTAGCCTATAGATAATAGGGATTATTTGGATGAGTCCAACTTGTTTTGAAGATCTGTTATCTCGCGTTGCAGATTAGCATTTTTCCTACTTAAGAAAAAAGCGTAAACGAAAAACCCTGCCCAAGTCAGCAGTGAGCCTGCTAATAGATATCCTAAATTTGAATTTTCAGTCGAGGCTTGTGCTCCAATAGATGCATTCATAGGCGTACTTATCATTACAAATAATAGGAGCATACTAATATAAAGAGCAAAGTGTTTTTTAAATTTAGTGTTTTTTTTCATTCATTTACCTATAAATATATTTGATTAATTCGAACAATGGTATCTTCGATCTGACGTTGTTTGTACCTCTCGACTAGTAGATAAGCGAACAGTAACAAAAAGCAAGCGAAGGAAAATAGCATAATAAATAGCATACTTCTTTCTAGAGATCCATCTGCCCCAGGTCCGGTCACACGCTCCGGGTGAAGCCCGCCCCACCAGTCTGCTGCCATGTAGACGAACGGAACTGTTGCCGCTCCTAAAATACTGACTGCTGCGCCCCACTTACGACCTATCTCTATACTTGGAGCATATGCGCGCACCATAAGGTAGCCAATAAAAATCATCCAGAGTACGAACGTAAGAGTGCCATTAGCATCCCACACCCACCACGTATTCCAAACTGGTTTAGCCCAGACAGCGCCTGTAATTATTGCCCCGGTGAAAAATACTAGCCCTGTTTCGGCTGAGGCATATGCAAGCCTATCCCAAAAATATTTTTTTCTACTCAGATAGAGAGCACTGAAAATTGCTGAGCAAAAGAATGAAATGAAACTTGTAAGTACTACAGGTACATGGAAGTAAAAGAGCCTTTGTATGTTCCCCATCACTTGCTCTGTAGGTGCAACATAAAAGATTAGATACATATTGATAAGCATTATGGATGCGATGACTAGAATTAAGAATTTTGACCACGCAGCTACAAACATTTTTTATTCCTCAATTACGGATGTAAACAAAATTGAGGATAGCACAAGATATACCAAATCAAAGAAGATAATTAATTGTAGCCAGGGCAAGATATTAGACCAACCGTCAGTAGTGAAAATTTTCTCTGTTGCAGCTGCAGCAGCAATTACTATTGGCAAAATTATAGGTAAGAAAAGCACAGGAAGCATGATTTCTCGTGCTTTAGTATTTACGGCAATTGCTGAAAAGAGAGACCCCACTGAAGAGAATCCAATTGTTGCGCAAAAAGTTATGGTGATGAAACGAATTTCGAACAAATTAAAATTATAGAGAACCAAAAAAACGGGTATCAAAATTCCTTGAATAACCAATAGCAGGCAAAGTATGCCTAGAAATTTTCCTATGAATATAGATTCTCTAGGTATGGGTGAGGTGAGTAATCCTTCTAATGTACCGAACTCACGTTCCAGTAGAAATAATCTATTCATTCCGAGGGTTCCGGAAAAAATAAATGCAACCCATATGATCCCAGGTCCTACAGTTGCCATAAGTTGTGGCGATGGATCAAATGTGAAATTGAAAATAAATGCAATTACTACAGAAAACGGGAGAATTGTTCCTATATTTTCCCGGGTCCGTAATTCAAGGATTAGATCTTTACGAAAGATAGTCCATGCCGAATTAATGAAATATTGCATTAATTATTAGTCCGCAAAATTTTAAGTAAATCAGCTTTAGAATTTGGATTGCTTTCCCTATGAGCAATTAAAGTACCTTTTTCTAAAAGTATGAATTCATTTGCATATGCCAAGCTATCAATTGGATCATGCGAGGAAAAAAATACAGTCCCTCCACTTTGAGATACTTGTTGTACGATAGATTTCACAACACTTTTGGCGTATAAATCTAATCCAGCGTCAGCCTCATCCATAAGCAATATTGATGGCTGGTGGAGTAGCGCTCTTGCAATTGCTACTCGTTTTTGCTGACCATTCGATAAATTGCGTACTGGTTGCTTGGATTTATCTTTTAATTCCAGGTCCTCTAAAACTTGTAGAATTCGAGTTTTGTGGTCAGCTATGCCATACAAACGAGCAAAAAACGTTAAATTCTCTATCGGCGAAAGATCAGGATATAAGTAATTCATATGACCAATATAACCAATTTGAGACCGGCACCAAGATGGATACTTGTTGCTGTCTGCACCCATAATGTGGATTTGGCCCTTGTCAGGTTTAAGAGCAGTTGAAAATATTTTGAGTAGAGTGCTCTTTCCAGCACCATTGTGGCCAAATAGTGCAACTATTTGGCCACAATGTATCGTTAAGTCAATTGACTTTAAGGCTGAATTTTTCCCATAAGACTTGGAAATGCTTTGTAGTTGTAATGCAGTACTTTCTACCATAATTCCCTGTAATGATTTTAATGTTGCCTATACGAGTATTAGAGGCGGTAGATTTACTTTGCCAGCTTTATATGGAAAAAGAATTGAGGAGCGCTTCAGCGTTTTTTGCTTGATTCTTCTCTCGAACTGAGGCTAATCGCTTTCCAAGTGAAGGACGGGTAGTGTCTTGGTATACTACTCCAAGGGGCACTCCTCCTTTTTCAATTAGATTACGTGCCTTCTCTTTGTTCGCAGGGTCATGATCTTCAGGTATGTCGTAGGCTGTCCCTTCCGTACCTTTTGCACGGCTGCCTTTAAGGATTTCATAGGTATCATTATAAGTAGTGCAGGGGGATGAAACATGGACTATGGAAAATCCGTCGTGCATCATGCCTCCTGTAATAAGTTTGGCAAGATCCCGCGGCTTACTTGAATATCCTGATGCAATATAGCTAACTCCAAGAGTCAGGTAAAGATCCAAGGGATGTACTGGTGATTCCATTTTTCCGAACGGAGTTGAGCTTGTAACGGTATTCTCTAAAGTAGTAGGTGAGGATTGTCCTTTTGTGAGGCCATAAATACCATTATCCATTACTACCGCACATATATTCAGGTTGCGAGCGGCTTGCGGGCCAATGTGCTCCATCCCAATACTCAAGAAATCTCCATCACCAGCGACTACTACTACGTTCAATTCTTCACGTGCCATTTTGACGCCTAAAGCAATTGGTAAAGACCTCCCGTGGATCCCGTGAAAACCATAAGGCTGCTCTCCCTCTAATAAATGAACCGTATTACCGGAGCAACCTATTCCCGCAACTACAACATTGTGGGTCATTGGAGTTTCCCGTTCAATGTTCCAGTCTTGCATGGCGAATTCCATGGCGCGCCGTACACCAAAATCTCCACATCCTGGGCACCAAAGAAAATCATATTCTGGATTTTTTCCGCTCATTACCCCACCATCGCATCATTTTTGAATTGTACAAGACGTTCATTTATTCGTTCAACAAGTAAGGAAGACTGGAATGGAAGACCAGTGTATTGCGTGATGGCCTCGGCTTTGATGCCTTGAGACCTCAAAAGGCTAGCGAACTGGCCTTGATAATTTAATTCAGGGACTATTACAAGGTCTTTTCCCTTGAGTTCTTTTATTAAATCTGGAGAAAGAGGGTTTAAGAACATTGTGTAATACCAAGATAGTTCAACTCCTTGCTCACGAAGAAGATTGTAGGCTTCTTGCGCAGAGCCTTTCGAACCACCCCATGGCATGATAGCCACTTTTGCATTGGTATTTGTACTTTCAAATGGAGCGTTTTCCAGTAATTCCAGCTTGCTAAATCGACGCTCGGTCATGTGAATGTGGTACTTAGCAAGGTGTGTTGTGTCACCATAGATGTCATGTTCAGACCCGTTAGCTACATAAGAGCCAGGGTTTCCAGGGACAGGGAATGGAGAAATTTCCTTGGACTCATATCGAAGGTAACCATTGTTACCTTGGTATGTAATTCTGTTTTCCACAGGAGTTTCACTGAGATTAGGGATTCTAATATTTTGAGCACGCTCTGCTAGTGAGTGTTCACTCAGTATTATGACTGGGCCTTGGTATGTTTCTGCCCAATTAAAAGCATGCACCGCTGCATAAAAACATTCCTCGACTGTACCAGCCGCAATTACAGGAATCTTTGCATCTCCGTGTGCGGGACTGATTGCAGTCAGGAGGTCAGATTGTTCAGTCTTAGTTGGAAGTCCAGTAGCTGGACCGCCTCTTTGTACGTCTACGACAACGCAAGGTATTTCAGCCATCCACGCTAGACCAATACCTTCCCCCATCAATGTAAATCCAGGTCCAGAAGTAGCGGTCATAGATTTTTTCCCAGAAAAACCTGCACCAACGATTCCTGTTATGGCTTCAATTTCGGAACTGGCTTGGTAAGCAAATTTTCCTTCACCTAATAAATTCCGTTCCATGAAAATTAATATTGGGGTGGCAGGAGAAATAGGGTAACCGAAGTAAAATTCAATGCCTGCATGGATTGCTCCAATAGACAAAGCTTCATTCCCTTTTATAAAGATTTGATGGTAATCGGGTGGAGTGGGGGCCCCTAAATCGCTGATCGCTTGCTCATTCTCTAGTTGATGTAGCCCAAGATCCAAGGCCTTGTGATTTGCTTGGATAATCGAATCACGTCCGGCAAATCGTTCGCTCACGAAGTCCTTAAAGTATTCTAAGGGCATATTTATAAGCTTAGAGAGTCCTCCCATTACGACCATATTTGCCGCTCTAGATTCGCCGGTTTCTTTGGCTAGATCGTCGAAAGGCACTTGAATGCAACGGTGATTTGAATCATCATCACTGGGCGTTACAGAGGGATCTACAAGTATCACCCCTCCTTCGCGAACATCAGATTTGTGCTCTTGGTAGGCCTCATCATTGAAGGCTACAAGTATATCAACAGAGTCACCAGGGCTTAGTACTGGTTCTTTCGCAACACGGGCTTGGGTCCAAGTAGGTCCGCCTAATATTTGAGAGGGGAAAGTAGCAAATGTGAGTGCATGATAGCCAACACCAGTGGCTGCACGTGCCAACATCTCCGCAGCGGTTACGACACCTTGGCCTCCCTCACCTGCGAAACGGACAACTATCTCATTTTGGCCGGCCATTGCCAGAATCCTCCAATAATTCCCATCTCCGTATTGATCACTGAAAGACACATCAGCTTGGGATTACTAGCAAAGGGTACGCTCAGCATTTAGGGGTGTCAATTGTATATATTGGTATTCATTTTTATGTAATTACGTGATTTTCATGAAATCACTGGGAAAAAAAGGAAAATGATTAAATTTATCAAAAATTATCCGAATTACGTTATTAATGCTTTTAACATTGACGTTCTTTTTTTTGATGAATTTCATATTTATTAACGGGCTGAGAGTACCCAGCGTAATTGGTTGTATGCTTGTCAAAAGCCTTTGCGTTGACACTCCTACGAGGCAGATGTATTCTCGTTCAGGTTGAGATTTGTTGATAAGATTGAAATGACATCTGGCGCGATGTAGAACCTTAAGATCTTTATCAAGGCGTTAGGTACCTGAGCGTTGCTACTGCTCTCAAGCTTTGGTAAAAACGAGTATACGGAGGAATTTCATGGTTCACCAAGACGTTGAGTTGAAGCGAGGACTTCGAGACGTCTACTTTGAGTCGACTGAATCAAGCTTTGTAATTGGTGACGTGGGTAGACTAATTTACCGGGGCTATGACATCCATGATCTCGCGGAGAATGCGAGCTTTGAGGAAGTTGTATACCTCATGATGATTGGCCATTTACCGAATCGTTCTGAGTTGCAGGAATTTGATAATACTCTTCGTGCCTCTCGGTCAATACCTGATGAAGTAATTCAAGTAATTGATAAAATTAAAGATGGACACCCGATGGATGTCTTAAGAACGATTGTTTCGTCATTAGCTGCTTTTGAATTGAATGTAGACGATACTTCGCATGATTCTACTTTGCGAAAAGGGATGAAGATCACTGCGCAAGTTCCTACTATTGTTGCTGCTCACCACAGGCTCAGAAGCGGGTTGTCTCCTATAGAACCTGATAACAATTTATCGCATGCAGCTAATTTTCTATACATGCTACTTGGTAATTATCCTGATGAAGATACAGCCCGGTTGATGGACAAGGACTTGATTGTTCATTTAGATCATGGATCAAATGCTTCGTCCTTTGCAGCACGTGTTACAGCCAGCACGCTGGCTGATGTTCATGGTGCCATCGTTACAGGAATATCTACACTTAAGGGCCCTCTGCACGGTGGTGCGGCTGAGGGCGTCATGAAAATGGCATTGGATATTGGAGAAGTTGATAATGTTCAAAGCTATTTAGAAGGTAAGCGTGAACGTAAAGAACGAATTATGGGCTTTGGGCATGCTGTTTACCGAGCTGAAGATCCTCGGGCGCGCCATTTGCGCGAGGGCTCCCGTTTATTAGCTGAAAAGAAGGGTGACCCAAAATGGTTTCAAATTTTAAGCAAAGTTGAAGAGCATATGCGACCATATGCAGAGCGTGGTATTTGCGTGAATGTTGATTTTTGGGCAGGATCAGTGTACTACCTGCTAGGCATACCAGAAGACTTGTTTATTTCAATTTTTGCCGTTGCTCGGGTTCCAGGTTATGTTGTTCAAATACTTGAACAACAGGATAAAAATATGTTGATAAGGCCTCAGATTCGATACGATGGTCCTCTGGACTTGGAATTTGTACCTATAGACCAACGCTCATAAATAAAGGGGATTTTCTTAATGACGCAACCTACGGCTGAATGGGCTGATTATACTGAATCTGATTGTTCCCACCGTTGGGCAATTGAAAGCCCCAACGGACCTACAAGCTATGGGACCTGCCGCCACTGTGGTGAAACACGAGAGTTTAAGAATTCAATACAAATAACTAGCTGGGAATCTGAAGGTAGTCACGCTAATCGTAACCGGGGTTAGTTAACAAGTGAACTAAGCCTGATGATGCTTGTTTGGTTCCATGATTCATAAACCGCAATACTCCCTCGTAGAAACTGAAATAAGGGAAATCATTAAACAGAACGGCCCTATATCGTTTGCCCATTTTATGGAACTCGCTCTATATCATCCGCAATGTGGTTATTACATAAATAAAGCAGGCTTTGGCCCCAATGGGGATTTCTTTACCGCTCCAATGACTCATCCAATATTTGGTTCATTAATTGCTAACCAAGCGATGCTGATGTGGTTGCAATTAGGTAAAGTATCTCCGATTAATGTAATTGAGTTGGGGGCAGGGAATGGTCAGCTAGGCATTGATTTCGAGAGGCATTCTGAGCGTATAGATAATCAATTTTGCAATGCGCTTCATTACACTGCAAATGACCTGTCCCCGAAGCCCTCAGACTTTTTAAGAGATTGGATTCAAGGTGAAATTTCTTTTACATTTGAAAACCCCTCAATAATTATTGCTAACGAATTGCTTGATGCTATGCCAGCGCATCGAGTGGTTATGCATAATGGTGAACTGAAAGAAATTTTTATCGGTTTAAATGAAGCAGGAGATTTTCAAGAATACTTCTTAGGACTTACAACAAGTGAAATAAAAGATCGCTTTGATACGTTTGGGATTGAACTCGCTGAAGGTCATAAAACTGAGATGAACCTAGGGATGACAAAATGGTTCAAATATATTTATGACATGATTCCTTCTGGCTATTTACTGCTCATTGATTACGGGTACGAAGCCCACGAGTATTACAACGAATCTCGAATGCAAGGCACACTTAGGTGCTACTACGCCCACACTTTAAATATGAATCCATACATACATGTGGGTAAGCAAGACATAAGCATTCATGTAGATTTTAGTACGTTGCGAAACATTGCTCATCATGCAGGCTTCAAATTAGTAAAAGAGAAAAGCCAATCACAATTCTTAAAAGATTTAGGGTTCGAGCAGTATAGAGATTCGATCGTACGTGACAGAGATTTATCACTACAGGTTAAGAATACTAATTTACGTTTATTAGATCTATTAATAGATGATCGTGGAATGGGTGCGTTTAAGGTTTTTATATTTGCAAAAAATGCCCCTGAGCCTTCAGGTATCGTCGCGCAAAAGAAAGATAGCGATAGTCCTTCAATATTAGCCACAACTCGACATATGCCATAAGGAAAATTAACTTTGCAAGGTATTTAACGTTGCTAAAGTATCGTCGGGGTTTGGAAGCGTTCCTTGATGTAGCTCAACATGCCTCACAATCCCTTCAGGATCAATGATTAGTAAGGCTCTTCGCGCATTCCCTGACTCATGATTCAAAATTCCAAGAGAATCAAGAACCTTTCCGTGTGGCCAGAAGTCGGATAAAAGCGGGTGTCGAATACCACCCAGTGAGTTAGCCCAGTTACTTAGTGCAGGACGAGTATCGATGCTTAAGCCAAGAAGCTGCGTGTTTTTTTCTTCAAATGCATTCAACGCCCGGTTGAAGGAGGATGTTTGACTTGTTCACCCGCCTGTAAACGCAAAGGGAAAAGTGTGCAACACAACCCATTTCCCGCGATACTGGCTTATTGAGATTTCTTCACGCTCATGACTGGTGAGCATAAAGTCTGGAATTACTTGTCCCACTTCTATCATCATTTACTCCATGTGCATCATAGGTCAGATCAGGCCATAAGGTAAAGTCGTTAATTAGCCTTATTCCATCGTAACTCAGGGTTTCTAGCGGCCTTCGCTTCGTTCAGGCGCGATAAGGGAGTATTGTAAGGAGCTTCATGTAAGAACGATGAATCCTGCGCAGCCTCTAGATCTATTTGATGCAAAACTTCTATAAAAGCGTCCAGTGTTTCTTTAGATTCGGTTTCGGTAGGTTCAATCATCAGCGCTTCTGCAACAACTAAAGGGAAATACATAGTTGGAGCATGAAACCCATAATCAAGCAGCCTTTTAGAAATATCTAACGCACTTGCCCCCAATCTTTTTTTAGCGGAGAAAACAACTTCGTGCATCACCTTGCGATCGTATGGCAGCTCATAAAGGTCTCGTAATTTTGCAAGAAGATAATTGGCATTTAGTACAGCATTGCCACTAATATCTAGCATTCCTTGGTTACCTAATAGACTAATATATGTAAAGGCTCTGACTAAGACCCCAAAATTCCCTTGAAATGCTCCTGAACGACCAATTGTTTTTTCTGGCATTGTTAATTCATAGAGTTTGGTTAGTTCGTTGGTTGTAGCTATAGGGCCTGGTAGAAATTTAGATAACTCTTCGGTTACACATATTGGCCCTGCTCCAGGGCCACCACCACCATGGGGAGTTGAAAAAGTTTTATGGAGATTCATGTGCACTACATCGAAGCCAAGGTGACCTAGTTTTACTCGGCCAAGGAGGGCGTTCATATTTGCGCCGTCTCCATAAACTAAACCTCCAGCTTGATGCACGATTTCACACATCTCTATTGCTTTTTTATCAAAAAGCCCAAGTGTAGTTGGCTGGGTAAACATCACTCCTGCAAGATCTGAATTCGCTTCTGCTCGAATACTGTCAAGGTCAATGTTTCCGTCTGGGCCTGAGCCGATAGAAATCACATCAAACCCTGCCATAGCAGCAGATGCGGGATTGGTACCATGAGCGGTATCAGGAATCAGCATTTTCTTACGATGTCCTTGCCCTCTATCGTTTAAAGCTGCGCGAAGAGTCAAAACTCCGGAGAGTTCACCTTGTGCGCCCGCAAGTGGAGAGAGACTTACACCTGGTAGCCCACTTACCTTGGACAGAAAACTTTGTAACGTGTGTATGACCTCAAGCGCACCTTGTATTTGATGTGCAGGTTGGGCTGGGTGCGACATGGAAAACCCTGGGTTCGCTGCAATCGTTTCATTAAGCCTTGGATTGTATTTCATGGTACAGCTACCCAAAGGATAAAAATGGGTATCTATTGAGAAATTTAATTGGCTTAGATGCGTGAAATACCTAACCACTTCACCTTCAGTGACTTCAGGAAGATCTAAATCTTGTCTAAGCATTGAGGCTTCAGGATTCAATTGAGGAGGAACATCCGAATCTGGAAGCGCCACTCCCGTGCGCCCCGGCCGGCTGCGTTCCATTAAGAGCCTTCTTCTATTGAGTGCATTTTCATGCAATATAGGTGCTTCATCCATTTTGTGATATGGCTCCTAATGTCTCTACTAAGTGGTCAATATCTGTTTTTGTGGCAACTTCAGTAACGCAGATAAGCATTCCATTGTGGTATTTGTCACTGACGTCATAGCCACCGAGGATTCCAGCTTTCTCTAGGCCGTAGTTTGTTGTTTCAAAATCCTTGGGACAGGAAACTACAAATTCTTGGAAGAAGGTGCGGTCGTTTACTAGACTGTACCCCGGCAATTTTGCTATTTCAGAGGCTGCATAATGCGATTTTTGGTAGCACAAATCCGCCACTCTCCTAAGCCCATGTTTGCCCATTAAAGAGGAATAGACGGTTGCCCATAGTGCGATTAATGCTGTGCTCGTACAAATATTAGAAGTGGCATTTTCTCTCCTTATGTGTTGCTCCCTAGGCTGAAGAGTTAATACGTAGCCAGTTTTACCATTAGAATCTGTGGTTTTTCCGGATATTCGCCCAGGCATTTGCCGCAAATAGTCTTTCCGGCAGGTAAAAATCCCAACATAAGGCCCGCCGAAACTCAAAGGAACTCCCAGGGCTTGACCTTCGCCAGTTGCTATATCTGCCCCAAAATCTCCGGGTGTTTTGAACATTGCCAATGCAATGGGATCACAGGACATAACGAACAAAGCTCCTCTGGAGTGTGCGAGATCACTCAAAGTTTGCATTTCTTCAATGCATCCATAGAAATTTGGATACTGGCTTATTAGACAGGAAGTATCAGCGTTCAGATCAAGATTTTCTGCAGAAACAAGATTCACCTCAAGAGCCTGAGGCATTGCATAGGCACGTATGGTATCAATGTAACGCTGGTTTACTGTATCGAGTACAGTGATTTGATTTCGCTTAGTTACCCGACAGGCCATTAGCGCAGCTTCTGCTAGGCTAGTCGCACCATCGTACATACCTGCATTAGAGACTTCCATTCCAAAGAGTTCTGCAGTAAGAGACTGGAATTCATAGGTTCCTTGCAATGTTCCTTGAGAGACTTCAGGCTGGTACGGTGTGTAAGATGTTAAAAACTCCCCCCTTGTTACAAGAAATGGGACTACGCTAGGGCAGAAATGTTGGTAAGCACCTGCTCCTAAAAAATTTAAGTAATTTCCGGCATGCAAATTTTTGATTGCCAAGGAATTCATTTTTTTGATTACTTCCATTTCGGAAAGTGGTTCAGGCAATCCCAATTCTGGGTGCCTATACTCTGAAGGGATATCTTCAAAGAGCTCATCTATCGATTGTGCGCCAACTTCAGCGAGCATCGAAGCCCTATCTTCTGAGGTATTAGGAATGAACGGAGATTTGAATGATTGACTATGCACCTGTTTACCTTAAATCTAGTTGGGTTTTTGTTTATTCAGTTAATGCTACGTAGTCTTTGGCATCTAGCAAACTTTTTAATTCTGCTTCATCACTAGGTTGTACCTTAATCAGCCAACCTTCTTCATACGGACTGGAATTTACCAATTCAGGGGAATCCTGCGCGCTAGTATTGACTTCAAGTACGACTCCAGATACTGGGGAGAATACTTCAGAAACCGCTTTGACAGATTCAATTTCACCCATTTGCTGATGCTGAATGACATTCGCACCTTGGGATGGCAGCTCTAGGTATACGACATCTCCCAACTCATGCTGTGCAAAATCAGTAATCCCTACGATAACTGAACCATCAGATTGGATCAGAGCCCATTCGTGCTCTTTTGAATATAGCCTATCTTCTGGAACTGGCATTACGGTTTTTTCCTTTTATAAAATGGTATTTCAACTACCGTCGCATTGATTTTTCGTCCACGGACATCTATTTCAATTTGTTCCTGATGGACGACGCTTCTATTTTGAACATAGCCGAGCCCTATATTAGTGTCAAGCGAAGGTGAGTAACCGCCACTAGTAACATGCCCAATAATTTCACCATTTTGCAGTATGTCGGCATGTGATCTGGGAACTAGGCTGCGACCTTCAGTTTTGAACCCTATTAGGTATTTGTTAGATGCTATTTGTGGCTTTTGTATGTTTTGAGATCCACAGAAATCCTTAGTGAAGTCTACAAATTTTTTCAAACCTGCTTCAACGGGATTAGTTGATTCATCGATATCTTGGCCATGAAGCAAAAGGCCAGCTTCTAATCTTAATACGTCTCTCGCTCCTAACCCACAAGGGGCGGCACCGTCTCTAACCAATGTTTCACATAATAGCTCGGCAACACTGGCAAGTGGCATTATTTCAACACCATCTTCCCCCGTATACCCAGTTCGTGCTATTAACCCCATGGAACCCAAAATGTTAGTTTCAATGATGTTGAAAGGTTTTAACGATGAAAGATCCACGCCTAGAAGTTGCTGCACTTTCTCAATGGCGTATGGTCCTTGGACCGCGATCATGGCTAATTCTTTTGTTTTGTCTGAAATTTGGACATGCGGGTACTTAGAAGATATCCATATTTGAAGCCAATCAAAGATCTTTTTTGAGTTTGCTGCATTTGCAACAAGTAAGAATTTACTGTCTGCCAATTTATATACAATCGCATCATCAATGATTCCTCCTGCCTCGTTACATATGAGTCCGTATCGAGCGCGGAATAATGGCATATCGATACCGATGCTAGCGGTATGAATCCAATTTAATAATGCTCTGGAGTCTTGACCCTCAATTATAAATCTTCCCATATGGGAAACATCGAAAATTCCTATTGAGTTGCGCACTGCTCGTGATTCAGCCAAAATACTTTCATATTGGATAGGCATATCAAAGCCTGCAAAGGCAACCATTTTGCCTCCAAGCTTCCTATGGAAACTGTTGAGCACCGTGTGAGTAAGATTACTTTCACTCATAAACTTCTTCTAGTGCCGGAAGTGCTTTGCTGTTTCGACCATGTTTTCCAACGAAGGAACTACTTCTTCCCATCTGCGAGTTTTTAATCCGCAGTCGGGATTGACCCAAATTTGTTCTGGTAAGAGTACGTCACCCGCTTTACTAAGTAGATCCTTCATTTCATTGGATTCTGCAATCCTTGGCGAATGAATATCGTAAACACCAGGGCCAACTTCATTAGGATAGGGATGGGCTCGGAACGTTTCCATTAGAGCACCATCACTTCTGGAATTTTCCATTGAAATCACGTCGGCATCCATTGCCGCAACTGCATCAATAATGTCATCGTATGCTGCGTAGCACATATGAGTGTGCATTTGGGTATGATCTTCTACGCCCGACGTAGCTACACGAAAGGATTCAACTGCCCACCCAAGATACTCGTCCCAATCTTCGCGTCGTAATGGCAAACCTTCCCGTATTGCAGGTTCATCTACTTGAATAATTTTGATTCCAGCGGATTCAAGGTCATTTACCTCGTCGCGGATAGCTAATGCTAACTGCATACATGTTTGGCTGCGAGGTTGATCATCACGTACAAACGACCATTGAAGCATAGTTACTGGGCCTGTCAGCATGCCTTTTACTGGTATTGAAGTAAGTGATTGTGCATATGTGATCCAGTCAACCGTCATTGGACGAGGGCGATTGATATCTCCATAAATAATTGGAGGTTTTACACATCGAGAGCCATAACTTTGGACCCAACCATTTATTGTAGAAATATAGCCTTCTAATTGTTGCCCAAAATATTCCACCATGTCGTTTCGTTCAGGCTCTCCATGTACCAAAACATCAAGCCCCATTTTTTCTTGGAATCTGATGGTGCGCTCGATTTCCTCTTTAAGGAATATTTCATATTGCTCGTCAGTTAATTCGGATTTATTGTGGGCGGCACGCGCTTTTCTTATCTCAATTGTTTGAGGAAATGATCCAATGGTGGTGGTTGGGTAATTAGGTAATTTAAGTTTTTGCTGCTGAGCTTTTCGCCGGTCGGCATATTCACTGACTCTAGAAGCCATTTCAGGCGTCATGCTAGACATTCTTGATTCAACTAAAGAACTATGAACCCTTGTAGATTTTGAGCGGCTTTGAATTGCGCCTGCATTTGACGTCAATTCATTTGAAATCGAATCAGAATTACCATTTAGAGCTTGGGTAATTAATGAGATTTCTTGTATTTTTTGTTTAGCAAAAGCCATCCATGACTTCATTTCCTTGTCCAATTTAGATTCATTCTGTAAATCTACGGGTGAATGAAGTAATGAACAGGATGGGCCAATAAATACACGTTCTTTACCAACTATTGAAGTGGCTTTTTTGCCTAAATCTATTGCTTCTTGAAGATTTGATTTCCAGATATTACGGCCGTCAACTAACCCAAGGGAAATCGACATTTCCTCAGGTAGTTTTGCTAGTACATTTTCCATATCGATTCGACCTCGGACAAGATCAATATGTAAGCCTTTAACCGGTAATGCAAGTGCTGTTCTTACGTTTTCTCGTAGGTCGCTAAAATAGACTGCGACTAAAAGACTTAGGGCAGGTGAGGTAGCAGAAAGGCGGGCGTAAGCACGCCCGAACGCTGACCTTTGCTTGTCATCTAAAGTAAGTCCGAGTGCAGGCTCATCAAACTGAATCCAAGTGGCGCCTGCTTCAGTAAATCGTCTTAGAATTTTTTCGTAAACATCCACTAAATCCTCTAAAAGCGATAAAGGGTCAAATGTTGGGTCGCTGGATTTCGATAGCAGTAAATAAGTTACAGGGCCGATCAAAACAGGCCGCGTGTGAATCCCTAATTCTTTGGCTTCAATAAATTCTTCAATCGCTCTGGTAGATTTGATTGAGAAGGTTTGATCTTTTTCTATTTCGGGCACAATATAATGGTAGTTAGTATCAAACCATTTGGTCATTTCCATAGCTGAGACGCCTACGTTATCCGTTGATGCGTTTCTTCCACGAGCCATCGAAAAGTAGGTATCCAAGTCGACTTCGCCTTCAATAGGACCATAACGTTCAGGTATTGCTCCGACCATTATGCTGGTATCAAGCATTTGGTCGTAAAACGAGAAATCATTTGAAGGAATATGTTCTATCCCTGCTTCTTTTTGCAATTTCCAGTTCGTATATCTTATTTCTGCAGCTCGTCGCTCCAGCTCATCTAGACCTATTTTGCCCGACCAATAAGCTTCAATAGCCCATTTCAATTCTCTGTTAGCGCCGATTCTTGGGAATCCTAGGTTTGTTGCAGTGACCAATACATACTCCTATCAGTAAAAAAATGCCAACCAAAGGCATATTTTGCATAATAATTGGGTAAACAAGCAGAGACATTTTACCTCTTATTGCTACTGACTCTCAACGGTAGAAGATTCTACATTAAATAGCACAAAAAATTTGAGTGTTAAACCTAACGTCATGATACTATTTGATCATGGTAACAACACCACGCAATTATTGGATGGTTGCAGTTCATCAGGATTATTACGATGCTTGCTCTGAAAGGGATTTTTCAATCCTGGGTATGGGTAAGCAGCAGCGCAAGCGCGTACAGCGCATGGAAATTGGCGATCGTGTGCTGTTTTATGTTTTCGAGTCAACTGCTTTTGCAGCCATCACTACCATTTCAGGAACATATTTTGAAGACGAGAGTATTTTGTGGCCTTCTTCAGAGATGGAAGGTAGTTATTCGTGGCATGTGAGTATTAAGGCAGATATTGTTTTAGATAACTTCCATACCATTGATGCACGCTTGCTCGCACCTCGCCTTGAGTACGTGAAAAAATGGGCTCCAGAGCTTTGGCCCCTTGCTTTTCAAGGATTGCTACATTTGATTCCTAAAAAAGATTTTTTGCTTATTGAGAATGAAATGAAGCGTGGTGCAAAACGTCCTGATTTTAAAATGAATACTGATCCTAGGCATGGTCCACTTTCGCGCGAGGCACAGCATTCTTGAGGGAGCATATTGATGGCAGTTACGATTGACCTTACTGATCAAAGTGCGATTGTTTTTGGGGTCGCTAATCATAGAAGTATTGCTTGGGCGATAGCCTTAAGCCTAGAAGAAGCTGGAGCCAATGTTTATGTGACTTACCAGAATGAGCGCATGGGTCGTAACGTGTTAAATCTAGTGCAAGAATTTGACCGTATTCATGCAGTTGAATGTGATGTACTCGATACCAATTCGGTAGAAAGCGCTATTGCTATTGCTTCAGCGAATAATCCTCTTTCCAGCGTAGTGCATAGTGTAGCTTTCGCGAATAAAGACGACCTTGAAGGATCTTTTTCTTCTACGGGAGTAGATGGCTTTAGAACGGCTCTTGAAGTAAGTGCGTATTCTTTGCTGCCAATTACAAAGGCTGCCGCAGGAAAAATGACGAACGGTGGTAGCATCATCACTTTAACATTTCATGCAGCAGATAAAGTTTACCCAGGGTATAACGTTATGGGCGTGGCAAAGGCGGCCTTAGAAAACGAGGTTAAGCAATTAGCTGCTGAATACGGGGCGCAAGGTATACGTGTTAACGCCGTGTCAGCGGGACCTTTGAATACATTAGCCGCGAGGGGTATTTCCGGTTTTACTGGAATGCATGAAATACATGCTTCTAGATCTCCATTACAAAGAAATATTACTCAAGAGGAAGTTGGTTCAGCCGCATTATTTTTATTGAGTCCACTAGCTTCTGGAGTTACTGGTCATATTCTTTATGTTGATGCTGGTTATAACGTTATGGGAGTTTAGGCTAGGCTCTTTGAGGTTGTATAATTTCAAGCTTCGAAAACTCTTCATCGTACAGTCTATTTAGCTCAATTAATTCTTCAGCACTTAGCTTCGGGCTTTCGGCTGCCGAAGCAAATTCTTCTAGTTGATCTTGCCTAACAATATTTGGCAGAACTGTCGCAATAGATGTTTCCGATAAGCAAAACTGAATGGCTGCTTGAGATAATTTACGTCCACTAGATTCCTCTGCTACAAAAAGAACGCGTTCTCTTTTCTTGAAGGCTTCATCAAGCCATTCTTGGTGTCGATGCGCCCGGTGGTCATTTGCGTCGAATTCTACTTTGGTTTTATTGATAAATTCGTCAGTTAAAATTTCCGATGCGTGTGGTACACGAGCTATTAAACCAGTTTCAAATGTATGTGCAGATGGGAAAAAATATCGAGCAGGCTGTTGTTCAATGATTGAATAAATTATCTGCATACTTGGAACTTTGCGTTCCGACATAGAGGCGTCACCTTCGTCTTTCCATCCAATATCCGGGCCCAATGCTGTGCCATACCATCTTATTTTGCCTTCAGTTATTAAATCATCTAATAAGCTAAATAATTCGTCGTTTTGTATTGTGCTTAGGCGTGGATTATGGAGTTGGTAGAGATCTATGTAGTCTGTACCGAGTCGTCGAAGGCTATTCTCAACAGCAGTACGTACAAATTCTGTATCCCATTTCTGGGGACGCTCTTTATGGTGTCCGTCTCTGGGGGCATTAAGGTCATACCCAAATTTCGTTCCGATAATTACATCATGGCGGTTTTGAGGAAACGCTTGATGAAGTATTTCTTCCCCATAGCCTTGTCCGTATGTGTCAGCGGTATCAAAAAAATTTATTCCAAGCTCATGTGCATTTTTTAATAATTTTATAGCGTCGGGTTTATCAATTTTCCCCCACCATCCGGTGCTAACGCTCCAAACTCCGAAACCAACTACTGATAGCTTTAGATCAGTTGTTCCTAAATTCCTGTATTGCACGTTTCCCTCGAGACTATTTATTAGATATATCTTAGCAATAGTTAGTTTTCTTTGCTGTTGATTTTCTAGAGATTAATCCTCTAGCTGTATGCGATTTTTTAACATTGCAAGGTAATTTTGGGTGGTTTCTTTTGCTACCACGTCGATGTCTATACGGTGAAGGTCTGCAATTTTTTCGGCAACTTGTGGCAGATGCCAAGGCTCGGTCCTTCGTATCGGGTTTTTTTTGAAGAGCTGAGGATAAGAATCGGTTTCAATAACAATTTCGGATAATGGCAACTGTTCGACAGTTTTTTGTAAATCTAGATCTCTAAGCAATGGCTTGGCTAAAGATAATTTGAAGCCCATTTTTATTATTTTCTCTGCTAAATACAAATTACCTTGAAAGTAATGCCAAGCGCCTCCAATCTCATCGACTTTTTCTTCAATTAAGATTTTCAATGAATCTTCGTCGGCTTCTCGCGAATGTATGACTAATGGAAGCCCAAATTCTTTAGCCATTCGAATTTGTTTTCGGAATGCATCCTTTTGGAGATCATGAGGTGGGGAACCAGGCATATAGTCTAGCCCAGTTTCGCTCCATTCTAGTATCTTGGGATGACTTGCCAATTGCTTCAATTCTGCTATTTCTTTTTCAGAAATCCAGTCGATGAGATCAGCTGGGTGTAGGCCAATACCCCCTCGGATAATAGGGTAATTTTCTGCCAATTGAATCACTCTTCTGCATGATTCCATTGTTGTTCCTGCCGAAATAATCAATCCTACGTTGACTTCCGTTGCACGTTCGATAATTTGATCAATTACCTGAGATTCAAATTGATCGATGTGCGAATGACCATCTATTAAGGGATATTTAACATGAGGGGTTTCAGTAAGTGCCTGTTCCATATTCAAATTTTACCCAAAAATATGTAATTATTGGAGTATGACGATTGTACGTTTAAAAATAATTACTGGGTTTATAGTGCAAAATAGATGGGTTCAAGCATTAATAGGCCTATGTATTAGTTCTTTTCTTACATTTTTTGCAATTGAAAATATTGCTTGGGTTGAAATTAATGAAGGGCTGAGAAATTTACCCATTCCCATTTTGCTTATTGCATCGGGACCTATGGCTTTGAATATCATTTTGCGTGGAGCGCGATGGTATCTCCTATTACCAAACGAGCGAATAAAATTTTCCAGCTTACTTTTAGTCCAAAATACAGGTATTGGAGTAAACAATATTTCCCCAATCAGGATGATTAGTGAGCCAATACAACTCGCCTTGATTACGCGAAGGTATGAAATCAGATTTGCTAAAGCATTCACAGGATTAATTGGAGGTAATTTTTTGGATGTTTTAGCCAGTGGAAGTCTTATCATTCTAGGATTATTGTTTGTACCTGCTTTACGTGATCAAGCAGTAAGTATCCCTATATTGGGGGCTTTCATTCTTTTTGGGGTGAGTACGATAGTGTTTATTGGAGTTGCCAGAGGGATTCATAAATTACATTTTTTGAGTCGGTTTCAATACTTTCATCAGGTAATAGATTCTGTACAGTTGCTTAGAGAGAGACCGCGTAACTTGGTACTATCTTTTGCTGCAACTCTTGGGCATTGGATAGCCCTCGGATTAACCGGCTGGATTTTGACATTTTCTCTTGGAATTGATATCTCGTTAATTGCCATTACAGTTATTTTGGTGGCTGCAACTTTTTTCACCTCTGCTGTACCTTCCGCTCCAGCAGGAACGGGGACTTACCACTTTGCTGTTGTTACGATGTTTGTGACAATGGGGATAGATCCGTCGATAGCCTTCAGCTTTGCGATTGTAATGCACCTTATGTCAGTACTTCCTTCTTCAGCAATCGCTCTTATCATGGTTTGGAAGTGGGGAGTAATACTATTTTTGAGGCGAAATAATTGCAGGGAAAATTTGTTTTAGTAATTACGCTTTTGTTGATGAGTTGGCTTATTGCATGCAGTAATGCAGATGCTGATTTTAATAACCCGCCAACTATTATCCCAAATAATATAGAACGCTTTGAACCTGCATCTGGAGTTTTAAGAGTAGGGGTGGCTGGCTCATTTCCATACAACGACTTGCATGGAATCATTTCGGAATGGGCAACGCTTTTTGGTCCTGGTCCAAGCTATTCAAGGTTGATGAAGTTTATTCCTGATATGCAATCTTCTTCCTATATGGAGGTTACTTGCGATCTATGCGTTTCATACGATCGTATTAATGACAAGACTTATAAATTTGTACTCAATTCATCATCAAAGTTTCACAATTTTGGGGAATTTGATTCACGCCCTGTAACAAGCGCTGATGTAGTTTTTAGCCTTAAACAAATAGCTGATACCGAATCCCCACATAATTTACTGATGGAATCAGTAGAAACCATGGAATCAATAAGTAACTCGGAGGTTAAGTTCACTTTAAAATATCCAGACCCAGATTTTCTCCTTAAGCTAGCAAGCCCTTACGCAGTTATCATTCCTTCAAACCAATTTGCGGATGGCTTAGATCGGGAGGTCATTGGGTCTGGCCCATGGACATTTAAGCGGGGCCAGTCAGGTCAAATTACATTAAGTTCAAGGGAAGAGCACCCCCGAGGGACAAATTCAGCAGTTATTGAATTTCGAATCGGGGCGAACCAAGATATGGTTTTGCGAATGTTGAAAAATGGCTCCGTTGATATAGCAAGAGTCCCAGAGTCGAGTTGGCCAGAACTTGAAGAGAAGGGATATAACTCATCGGTAATTCATCGCCAGGGCCGTGGCGTTATATTTGCATTAAACGCAAACAAGAAGCCTTTTGATCAAATTGCAAACCGACAAGCTGTTTTTGCAGCTTTAAATCCAGTCCAAGCTATGGAAAATTCATTTGGGGTCGGTATTGTGTCTGCAGGATTACCGTTGATTAACCATGAATGGGAATTGCCTGAAGGTACGATGGCACGATTCTTTAATAGAGACGGAATTGATCTGAGAAATATTGAACAGTCATTTGATCTGTATGTTGCTAATTTTGGAGATGATTATTTAACACATGCAGAGATTATCGCGAGTCAGCTAAAGGCAAAGGGCGCAAATTTTGAGGTAAAAATTCTCACACGCTCTGAATATTTGAAACAAATATGGATCAATAAGGACTTCGATGCTTTTTTAGGACCTATACCACCAATAGATCTTCCGAATAATTTTGCTCTTAGTTTTGTCCATTCTAATGGAGGCATGAATGTCACCGGAGGTACTAAGGAATTGGACGAGCTTGCGGAGAAGTTTTCCATGGAAAATGACGTCACCAGTCGCGCAACAATAGCGATTAAGCTTCAGGAAAAATTATTAGATCAATCATTGTCGTTCATGGCAGCAGGTAAATCAGAACGTTGGGTTTTCAATGAGCTAGTGGAGAATTTCGTCCCGTCGATGCCTATGGGTTCTGGTGATCTTTGGAGTTATGTCAAAAAGAATTAGCCTAAACACTTGCGCCCTGATTCCTATGTGTATGTATAATAAATTTGTTCGCTCATGTGCGAACTGGAGGATTGAATGGCAAAGCCAGAAAATATAGGTGATGCAGATTTTGTAGCGAGTGTGCTTGAAAGCGAGCAGCCCGTACTAGTTGATTTTTGGGCGGATTGGTGTGGGCCTTGTAAGATGATTGCTCCCGTTGTTGAAGAGCTTGCGGACGAATACGAAGGCAAATTTGGTTTTGCAAAAGTAGACGTGGATGCCAACCCTCAGACGGCTATGCAATTTGGAATCAGGAGCATCCCAGCCTTGTTGTTGTTCAAAGATGGGAAAGTAGCTGAGGAAGTAATAGGGGCTGTTCCTAAAGCTGTGTTAAAGAAGAAAATAGACAAAGTTTTAGAAGAATCTTAATTCTCGCTAAATAATATAGAAACGGCATCCTTTTACCAAAGGATGCCGTTTCGTTTATCCTCTAACGAACTTGGGGGTGGATGGGTCCTGGTGGGTCTCGCGGTCTTCAAAACCGTTGCGAGGACGGCTTCCCGTTCTTGGGTGGGTTCGACTCCCACGCACTCCCGCCA
>Ga0114933_10001688_pt1 | contig 24127 bp, 25 predicted proteins | sample 4SBtaG_FD_89691 | JGI IMG/M metagenome (GOLD analysis project Ga0114933, IMG submission 89691) | Deep subsurface microbial communities from Kolumbo volcano to uncover new lineages of life (NeLLi) - 4SBTROV12_W25 metaG | ecosystem: Environmental > Aquatic > Marine > Volcanic | place: Kolumbo... | reverse complement strand
GATGGAGGCTGTGCATAGCGAGTCCTGGGTGTTCGATGCGAACTGGAAACTCGTCATGGAAAACTGGGAGGTCTATCACCATGTCTGGGTGCATCAGGGGGTGTTTGATCTCATGTCTGATGAAGTTGACTTTGAAACAGGCAAACCCTGCACGGATATGATCGCCTCCAATAACAGCCTTATGCTAAGACCGAATGACCTGCGCAAGGAATCAGCAAGACCCAACCCGATCGATCTTCCGCTGATGCCCTGGAAATCTGAAGTTCCAAAAACGCCAAAGTTAAGCAGCATTGCCAACGCGATACTGCCGAATGTGACCGCGAGCATGGGGCGGGTTGAGTTTGCGCCTGCGGTGTACATACCTATAGCTCCCAATAAAACTCTGGCCAAAATGTCATGGTTTATTCCTTCAGGCATAAAGGATGACGAGAAACTCAGGCCGGAAGTCGATAAGATACTCGAGCGCTGGCTGGGTCCGGACCGCTCGATCGCCGGACGACGCGGAATCCGTGCTCAGGATCATCGCTGTATGGAGCTTCAGCAAAAAGCGAGAAGCTCGCCGGTCGCCGACGACGTACGGTTTTCAGAGACCTGGGAGGCCAATGTGCGATATTTTCAGAACTGGCTGGTGGAGCGACTGGAAACATCACCCCCCGCATAAGGGCCAAAAAGACACGACTCTCTGTTTCAATTAGATGAAAAATCAGACCAGCAATATCGTCGCGGCCCGCACAAAACGCCGGCGCAATTCAGCGATCACCGACACCTTTCAGTTGCTGATACTGGGGGGCGGTCTTATCTGGCTGGTTTTGCGCGGAGCCGCAGAGATGAACTATGTCTGGCAATGGCACCGAGTACCTCAGTACATCTATAAGGTGATCGACGGCGAGCTGATATTTGGACCGCTGATTGACGGGCTGCTGGTCACCCTCGAAATAGGCGCTTACAGCATAGTGCTGGGACTTGTTATCGGGCTAATCACCGCTTTTTTGCGTCTCTCGGATTCCTATTCGGGCAAATTGCTGGCAACCGTTTATCTTGAACTGGTCCGCAACACCCCGCTTTTGATTCAGTTGTTTGTTTTCTATTTTGTTCTGGGCCCCATTTTTGAGATCGACCGATTCTGGGTAGCCGTCCTTTGCATCTCTTTCTTTGAGGGTTCCTTTGCCGCAGAAATCATTCGCGGAGGTATCGTGTCAGTTCCCAAGGGACAGGTTGAAGCTGGAGCAAGTCTTGGCCTCAGCCGTGCTGCCACTTATAGGTACATCACCCTGCCACAGGCCTTGCCCATTATTCTGCCGCCACTCGCGGGTATTCTGGTCAATCTCATCAAGCACTCCGCAATCGTCAGCGTAATTGCGGTATTCGACCTGACGACATCGGGATTGGATATTATTTCCGAAACCTTTATGGCTTTTGAGATTTGGATAACGGTCGCGTCGATGTATCTCGTGATCACGATCTCGCTCTCTATCGTAATCAGTCGCTTTGAGCGCTATATGAAACGTTCAACGCTAGCCGGCTGAATTAATATGCCACTGCATGGAACAGTTTCACTAGCCCGAGAAATGGTTTCCCGGGTGTTTTTCAACAAGGAGCATGTATGCAACTCTTAAAAAAGGTGTTCGTAGGAGCCGTGACCTTTCTGGGCATTGCGCTGGCGCCGTTCACCGCTACGGCGGGGGACCTTCAGCAGCAACTGACTTCTGAAAGTGTTATCGAAACCATCACCAAGCGCGGCAAGATGAAAGTAGGTATGTCTACTTTTGTACCGTGGGCGATGCGTGACAAGCAAGGTGAGCTCATTGGCTTTGAAATCGATGTCGCCAAGAAGGTCGCGGCCGATCTCGGCGTTGAGATCGAGTTTGTTCCCACTGCGTGGTCGGGCATCATTCCGGCGCTGATTGCCGGTAACTTCGACGTGATTATTGGCGGCATGAGCGTTACACCCAAACGCAACATGACCATCAACTTCACGGCGCCTTATGCGCACTCAGGCATGGGCATTGTGGCTAATAAAAAGCTGGCCGGTGATCTTGCCTGGCCGGATGGCTATAACAGCTCAACGGTCACCTTCACCTGTCGTCGCGGAGCCACGTCCTGTACCGATACCCAGAAACTGTTCCCCAAAGCGAAGCTTCGTCAGTTTGACGACAGTTCCCTAGTTCTCCAGGAAGTGGTCAACGGCAATGCTCACGCAGTGCTGACCAGTTTCCCGAAGCCAACTTTGTGGCAGGCTCAAAATGCGGACGTGCTGTTCAATCCGACGCTTGAGAAACTCACAGAAGGTAACGAAGGCTTTGGCATCCGTAAGGGCGACCCGGACGCGATGAACGTCTTTTCCAACTGGATTATGGTTAATACCAGTAATGGCTGGCTAAAGGAGCGCTGGACCTACTGGTTCACTACTATGGACTGGGCAGATCAGGTCAACCTCAAGAAGTAATTCTGCTTTGTATCTAGTGGCAGTCCCGATCACCCCGGGATTGCCACTTCTGCCTGACTCACCCGTAATTTCCCCAAGCGGTTTGCTCATTAACACTCCATGACGGCGAAAAAGAAAACCAAAAGCGGTGTTACCCGTGCGGTTGACACGATCGTTATTGCCAGCGCGGTCTTTCTGGTCGCGTACATCATCTACAAGGTTGATACCGTGATGATCTATAACTGGCATTGGGGTTTTCTGTGGGAGTACATTCTGAGATGGGACGAGGAACAACAGGCCTACGCGCCGAATCTGCTCCTTAAAGGTCTCGCCACCACGTTCCGACTGGTCATCTGGTCCATGCTGCTTGCCAGCCTCATCGGCATCGTGATGGGCATTATGCGGACCAGTTCACGGATTTTCTTCCGGACCGTGAGCCGACTCTATGTCGAATTCATCCGGAATATGCCGCCGGTCGTCTTTATTTTCGTTTTCTTCTTTTTTATAAGCTCGCAGTTCGTCCCGCTTTTGGGTATCGACGAACTTTCCGTAAATGCGTCTCCGGAAACCATTGCCCTGCTTGAGATTCTGTTGGGCCCGCCGGAGCTTTTCGCAAACGTAATTTCCGGCATTATCTGCCTGGCTCTGTTCGAGGGAGCCTACATCACGGAGATTATCAGGGCAGGCATTCAGTCCATAGATAAAGGACAGACCGAGGCCGGGCAGTCTATTGGACTCACTCGCTTTCAGACCTTGCGATGTGTAATCTTTCCCCAGGCAGTGCAAAAGGTGATTCCCCCGCTGACGGGGCAATTTATTACCCTAATCAAGGACTCATCAATCGTGTCGCTGATCTCCATTCAGGAACTGACGTTTCTCGCGCAGGAAGTGGCCTACTCCACCCAGTATGTGTTCGAGATTTGGCTGTTTGTTGCAGGCGTTTATTTCTGTATCTGCTATTCCCTGGCGCTTTTGTTCGCAAAGCTTGAAAAGCGCTCTCAACGAATCTATCAGGGCTAAGCTTGATGGACCGGATTACCACTCAACCCCTAGGACGCTCGCGTTAATAACCCGTTTATCAGGAGAAACCCGTTGGAACAGATGATTTCGCTCAAACACGTCTTCAAGTACTTTGGAGAGTTCCGCGCGTTAAACGACGTCTCTCTGGAAGTCGCCGCCGGCGAGCGCGTCGTCGTCTGTGGCCCGTCTGGCTCAGGCAAATCGACCATGATCCGCTGTATCAATCGCCTGGAAGAGCACGATGACGGCGAGATATGGGTGAGCGGAAACCAACTTACCGAAGACGTAAAAAAACTGACCGAGATCCGAAAAGATGTTGGAATGGTCTTTCAGCAGTTCAATCTCTTTCCCCACCTCAGTGTGGTTGATAACCTGACACTGGCCCCGATGAAAGCCCGGGGACTCTCCAAGAGCGATGCCACCGATCTTGCGATGACCTACCTCAACCGTGTTCACATTCCCGAGCAGGCGGCCAAATATCCGGGGCAGCTTTCGGGCGGGCAGCAGCAGCGCGTCGCCATCGCGCGCAGTCTCTGCATGCAGCCCAAAATCATGCTCTTTGATGAACCCACTTCGGCGCTTGATCCTGAGATGATCAAAGAAGTACTGGATGTAATGATTGAACTCGCTGAGGACGGGATGACCATGATCGTGGTCACGCACGAAATGGGCTTCGCCAAAAAGGCAGCGAACAAAGTGGTCTTCATGGATCAGGGTGAAGTAGTGGAGTCCGCGCCTACGGAACAGTTTTTCTCCCAGCCTGACAGCGACCGGACCAAACTCTTTCTCTCGCAGATCCTGACACACTGAACTGGGCGAGGAGTACGAGCCGATGCGCTGCTCAATCGATCTCGACCGTCCCGGTAAACGGGAGGGTTACGTTCAGTTAAATCACTCGAACAATCGGCACGCGTATGGTGTTATCCCATTGCCGATCGGTGTTATTGCAGGCGATACGGGTCCGACGGCTCTGCTGACTGCCGGCAATCACGGGGATGAATACGAGGGAATCGTCATTCTCCAGCGACTCTTTCATGTTCTTGAACCTGATCAGGTTCACGGGCGCATCATTTTCATGCCATCGCTTAATCTCCCAGCCGTGCGCGAATACCAAAGAACTTCTCCTCTTGATGGTGCCAACATGAACCGGGTGTTCGGCGATCCTGCCCTGAGTGGGCCCACCCGGGAAATCGCTACCTTCGTTGAGGAAACACTCATTTCCCAGGCCGACTTTGCTATTGATCTGCACTCGGGCGGAAAAATGTGCGAGTTCTCACCCTGCGGTTTTATTTACGGCGTCGGAGATAAAGAACACCTGCAGAACAAAATCCGTGCCGCTCACCACTTTGGTGCCAAATACACCGTCGTCGTTGAAGGGAGTTCAGGATCCCTCTCCGCTGCGGGAGAACGCGCCGGAATCGTAATGCTTTCGGCAGAACTCGGCGGGGGGCGGATCCAACGCGAGAACATTGAGATTGGTTACACCGGCACGACCAATACTCTAGCAGGCTGGGGATTACTGGCCGATTCGCCACGCGAGACGCGAACCACTTTCCTGCGAAGCGGGTTTGCCGGCTCGTCCGTCATGAGCCCGATTGCCGGGGCGTTTGAGCCTCTGACCAACGTTGGTCAGGCAGTCCACACTGGTGAAGTCGTTGGGCGAATTCACTCCCTGGATGCACTTGATCAGCCGCCTGTTACTGTCTGTGCCGAGAGTGCCGGTATTGTTGTGGGACAGCGGGCGCAAGCCCATATCCTGAGGGGCGATTTTCTGCTGCATCTGGGCGAAGAAGTCGAAGAGTCAGAATTGCTCAAGCCCCTAAACTGAGATTGGCTGTGCCAGCGGAGCCAATCCGTTAACGCTGGCAAGACGGGCAAAGATACAACCGGCGACCGTTTGCCGTGATTCGCCGGATTCTGGCGGCACACCGGTAACAGTCGCGTTTGTCTCGACCAAATACAGCAAAACGATACTGCCCCTTCGAGCGTCCTGCTTTTCTCATTACCCGAACTGTGTCGGGATGGTTGGTGACACCACCGGTCTTGTAGGCGCGCATCGAGATCAAAAGAGTACGCCGCGCCAGTTCGTTGAGTTTCGCCGGTTCCAGATCTTTGGGTCGAGACGTTGGATCGATACCGGCGGCAAAAAGTATCTCTGACCTTAGATAGTTGCCAAGGCCCGCCAGAAACGACTGGTCGAGATACAGGCCTGAAATACTTCGGCCACAAAACCGTTTATCGCATAAACGCTCGGCAACATCCCGCCACGACAGGGTACCGCAAAGCACATCCGGCCCCAGTTTCTTCAGATAAGGATGTGTCTTGAGATCTTTTTTACCCAACAGGGCGACGTCGGTGGCGCTGTACAAAAGGGCGCTGTGGGTGTCTGAGGTCAGGGCGACCCGTAAGGTTCTTTTTGTATTTGGAGGCTTGCCCGTTGGCGCCACAACCCAGCGGCCGTAAAGCTGATTGTGAGAATACAAAACCCGGCCGTTTTTAAAAAAAATCAACAGCGCCTTGCCGCGAGTGGTGACCTCCACCACCTCCTGTCCGACAAGCCTGCGCGCGAAGGGCTTTAGATGGGCGGGCTCAAAAAAACTCTCTGCAAGCTTTTTGCCGGTCAACACTCGGCCGATGGCATCCGCCTCGCGGCGCACTTCGGGACCTTCAGGCATGGGAATTACGGCGCGACGAGACGCGCCTACTAAGCGGCAAAGTCGATGAGTCTAGGGCAGGCAGGATGAAATCGCTGTGTCCAGTTTTGTCACCACCTCATCTATTTGGTCGTCCTCAATAATGAAGGGAGGAGCAAGCAGGATATGATCCCCGTTCACACCGTCGCGGGTGCCGGACATGGGATAGCAAATCAGTCCCTGCTCAAAGGCCGCTTTTTTGATACCGGCTGCGAGCCGTTTCTCTGGTGCAAACGGCGAACCACTGACTTTGTCTGCCACCAGTTCTATGCCGCGGAACAGGCCTCTCCCACGAATGTCTCCCACATAGGCATGCTCGCTAAACTGGTCTTTCAGTGCCTTATCAAAACGCTCACCCATCCTGTGAACACGGGAAACCAGATCGCGCGAGAGAATCGCCTCGAGAACGGCACACCCCGCTGCCGTTGCCACAGGATGCCCCAGATAAGTGTGTCCATGCTGGAAAAACCCTGAGCCCTCCTCGATAGTCGTATAGATCTCACTGCTGCAAAGCATCGCACCGATGGGCTGATAGCCCGCCCCCAATCCTTTGGCAATGCAGGCAATATCGGGAGTCACGTTATCTGCCTCACAGGCAAAAAGATGGCCCGTGCGACCCATGCCACACATGACTTCATCCAGGATCAGCAAGACCCCATAGCGATCGCAGATCTCTCTGATTCTGGTGAAATAACCTTCAACCGCTGGCACGGCTCCGGCTGTCGCCCCGACTACCGGCTCCGCGAGAAACGCGATTACGGAATCAGTTCCCAGCCTCAAGATCTCGTCTTCGAGTTCCTGTGCAACTCGTTGCCCGTAATCAAATGTCGATTCTTCGGGACTTCGATCAGCGTACTCAAAACACGGGGATATGTGGCTGACGTCCACCAGCAGAGGCGAGAACTGTTTGCGGCGCCACTGATTTCCGCCGACCGCCAACGCCCCAAGGGTATTCCCGTGATAACTCTGGCGCCGCGCAATCAAAAAGCGTCGATTGGTCTCACCCTTTTCCACAAAATATTGCCGGGCCAACTTGATTGCGGCTTCGTTGGCTTCGGAACCGCCCGACACAAAAAGCACGCGATCAAGATCACCCGGCGCGTTGGCGATTAAGAGGTCCGCCAACTTTTCAGCAGGCTCCGAGGTAAAAAATCCGGTATGGGCGAACGCCAGTTTCTCAACCTGAGTCTTGACCGCCTCGATCACTTCCGGATCTCCATGCCCCAGGCAGGAAACCGCGGCACCTCCGGAGCCGTCGAAATAGCGCTTGCCGGAGGCATCGAAGAGATAGCAGCCCTCTCCGCTAAGGACGAGCGGAGGCATGCTTTTCGTGTGCCGGGGAAATACGTGCGACATGTCAGACCTTATCCATTGGGTTCATGATGACTTTTCCACGATGGCTTATCCAAGAGGTTTTATTCGATGTCAGCCATTGCGGGCATATCGTTAGTGTGACAATGCACACCACCGCCGTTGGCCCAGGATTCGAGCATCTCAATTACATGCACGTCGCGACCGGGAAAGTAACCCTTTAAGCGGTCTTTGGCAGCAGTATCTGCCTTTTCATTGCTGAAACCTGTCGTGATCACATACCCATTGCCAACCAGCCAGTTTAGGTAATTGGTATCGTACGTTTGGCCACGATACGTTACCGAAGTCTCGATGGGTTCCCGGATCACGTCAAATCCTGCTGCCGTGATAGTAGCGGCGGCCGCATCAAATACTTGGCCGGTTGGGTGGTTTGGCTCGCCGCAGGCTGATCCGCCGATGCATTCCCCCACAACGACGGTGGTGGGATTAATAAATCTTGCAATGCCATCGATGTGCCCATTGGTCAGGTCACCGATAGGCACCCCTTCAATAAACACTACTTTCGAGACGCCGAAATATTGCTTGAGATCCTGTTCCGCCTTCGCTTTCGTGTAATTCTCATTGCGTCTTGGATCACCCAAAACGCTCCAATTGAGCAGCACGGTATCCACGCCGTTAAATTCAAGATTACCGCGCTCATGAACGAGTTCTATGCTTTCAGTCTGAAGGCCGACAAGCTCTGCCACGGCCAAGGGTACTGCATTGTCCTGATCAAACGGCACGCTTGCTCCGAAAGCGCCGCCCCACGCATCAAATCCCCAATTCTGAATCTTGAGCTTGCCATGTTCCTCTATATAAAGCGGGCCGTTGTCCCGCATCCATGCACTGTCATAAGGGATTTCGTGCCAGCGGATATTCTCATGGCCTGGGTCGACCCCTGCCCGCTTGATGGCCTCTTCTGCGTTGGTCTGGATCGATTTTGAACTGTACAGAATGTGTAGAGGTTGATAACGGACGATGACGCTAGCGATTCGGGCGAAATCGCGCTCATAGGATCGCTCCCATGGGCCGGGCCACTGCAACCACACACCGGCCTGAGGCTCCCACTCAGCCGGGACCCGCCTTGGGTTGTCAGCACTCACAGGTTCTATCCTTAGTAAAAAAATAAAAAAACTGGCGACCAGAGTCAGGGCTGTCCCAAACCGTGTCAACCATTTCCGATGCTGGATCATCTGCACACTCTACCCAAAAGGATTCCACGGCCTTGATAAGACGATACTTCTGGAAACAGGTCCGTGTTGGGCAGTCAAAAGCTGGCGAATCCGACGATACAGCGCCACTTTGGTGTGCTACGCTTGAAAGCGCCTGTAGGATCATTTACGGAGGACAGAGCATGCATATTCAGATCATTAACTTTAATCTAGAGGGCATCAGCCGAAGCGAATACGAACAGGTCTGCGACGATCTGGCACAGACGTTTGCTGATGTTCCGGGCCTCATCTCCAAGCATTGGCTGGCGAATGATGACACCAACACTTTCGGTGGTGTGTATATGTTTGAATCTAAAGATGCCTACGAAGCGTTTATTGGGTCAGAACTTTTCGCCGCCATGGGAGACAATCCCGCACTCGCGAACGTCAGTTCGAAAGATTTTGGGGTTATCGAAGGACCAACCCGGGTCACACGTGGAATGTAACGAGTCCACCTCTTGGGTCTCAGCTGAAAGACTGAGTGACAAAAATACGCAAGCGATGCTGAAGCCCTGACAAAACAGAACCGACCCTGGAATGATTTATTCCGGGTTATGCGCGGTAACAAACCATGCGCTTGACGGGGCCCAGACACTTCCGTCTTCACGAGCGTATCGCGAAACGACGTCCCGCAATGCCACAGAAACCTCCCCTCTTAGTTTTTGCCCAGTTTCTCCAGCTAGGCGTATGATCTCTCCAGCCGGGCCCAATTCCAGAGCAAACTCAATCGCCTCACCCAATGAACGTCCGATACAGATATCGCTGTCAAATCTTTCAAACTGCACATTCTGAAACCCAACAGACTGCAACATATCACTGACCAAGTCTGCCCCCGCCATTGAGAACGGACCGGGACCACAGTGCACTTCATTTGTCTCATCATGAGAAACCACCGGCACGATCTCGCGCACGCATTTCTCAGCATCGTGCAGCCACGGATTGTCTTCTCGCTTACGCCACACCACTTGGGTAAAACTGCCCCCGGGCTTTAGCGAAGAACGAATATTCTTCATCGCTAGCCCGGGCAAGTTAAAGAACATAGTCCCAAAACGGGCAAAGGCATAGTCATACGGCCCACCAAGGTCTTCTCTTTCCACGTCCGCAACAAAAAACTGGGCGTTATCCACCTGCCCCTCGGCTGCGCTCTTACGACATTCGCCAATGAAATTGCTTGCGCAGTCGACTCCGCTCGCTACACCCGCGTCGCCGATAGATCTGGCAATAGCGATCGTGCAGTCGCCAAAACCACAACCTACATCGAGTACAGATGAGCCGTCTGGAAACGGTTGACGATGGAAAACGGCCTGGCTAATGGAGGCATAGCCTTCGACAAAAAGAAACTTGAATCGGGAGAATTTTTCAAACAGAACAGTGTTCCACGCTTCAATAACAACATCGTTACTCATGAACCCTCCTAAACCTTACTTAACTTTTCAGACACTAGTCATCGCCAGACCAATGAATACTTACATCGAGACGCCAACTTCGCCTGTCCAGATGCTGATGGAATCTCCATCCATAAGCCCCTCTGCAACCATTTGACCGAAAACTTTTTGTGCAGTGGCGGTTGCCGCCTCCATGGTAGCGGCATCAGGATATTTCGCCACGACAACGCCATTGCCATCTGCATCGGCTGCAAGATCGATCAGCTCCGCGCCGACCGCCGAGACTTCTTCGCGGGCCTCCTCTGCCTTCGCCATCGCGTTCTCCATGTCTGAGCTGGTAAATCTCGTGATTCTGTAAATAGCCATCTGAAACTCCTCCAGGTTCATAGTCGAATAATTGACCCATAGGTCGGGCCAGCCGTCTAACTTAACCACATTTTCTTCCTTTTATTTTATGGGTCCCTTAAATCTATGATTTATGGTGTTTTTTAGATATTCGATCTCAGTAGTTCATTTAAATATCGACTATTATTAGGATCCTTCCACAAGACAAAAGGGGTTAGACCTATGTCGAAGTACGAAGATACACCCGCTGCAATCGCTATGATTCTGTTCACACTGGGGAGCATCTTTTATGTCTTCCAATTAATCTTCATGACCGAAGCCTGGTTAGCTGAAAATGGGATTGGGATAGAGGCTATTGGTCTTACCAGAGTGCTCGGATTCACATGGCTTGGGATCGTTGTTGTCCTAATCCGGACATTTATCAGTGGCCCGGCAGGCACTAGCGCGTTCTTTATGGCGCTGGTCATCGCCCAAATCGGGATCTTCCTTAATCTTTGGCATCAGGAGTTAATGGGCACACTGGAGGTGTCCGTTATGGACGACGCCATTATCGTCACCGTGCTTACTGCCCTGCTGCTGTTCGGCTGGTCGCGAATTCGCTCCAAGACCTGAACAAAACAAGCTAGAGAGCGCAAATGCGCCAAAAGAAAACCCCGCTCTGGCGGGGTTTTCTTTTTTGTGCCCAATGCGATTGACTTCAGGCCGGCAAAAAACTTGAGTTAAACCGAAATCACCTCTCGAGCAAACTGCGTCAGACTTTCGCAACCGGAGTCTGTCACAGCAACCGTCTCGCTGAATTCGATCCCCCATCCATCCATCCACATGCCGAGCATCACATGCAGAGTCATGTTCTTTTCAAGAACGGTAGATTCCCCGGCGCGCAGACTGACGGTGTGCTCTCCCCAATCCGGCGAATAGCCAACCCCAATGCTGTAACCGATCCGGCTTTCCTTATTGAGGCCATAGCGATCCAGCACGGCCTGCCAGGCCCGGTGCACATCGCCTGCAAAAATCCCCGGCCTAATGGTCTGTAACACTGCCTCGAGACCTTCGGTAACGGCCTTTGCCGTGTCAAAGACTTTTTGAGGGCCCTTGCCTAACTGCACTGTCCGTGCCAAACCCGCGTTATAGCGCTGACAGGCGCCGCCAAGTTCCAGCGCCACCGTCTGATCCGCCTCAAAAGGTGCAGCGGTCCACATCGGGTGGGCCGTGGCGGCAGCTTCCCCCGCGAGGATCAAAGGACAAAGCGCGGTCGTATCGCCTCCAACTCCCGGTACACCGCTCACTTGGGCTGACAGGACTTTTGCAACGAGATCGCACTGGCGCATCCCGGGAGAAATGTGTTCGCAGGCGACGGTCATGACATGGCTGGCAATTTTCGCAGCACTACGCATGACCTCGATCTCGACATCGCTCTTGACTGCACGACACCAGTTGACGAGCAAATCTGCATCCACCCAGGTTGAGCTAGACAGCTTCGCCTGCATACGCTCAACCGCTTTAAAAGAGAAAAAGTAGGTATCGCTTTCAAAGCCAATACACTTTCCCTCTAAATGAAAACTGGCGATCGACTTTGCGATCGCCTCCATCGGATGAACACCGTCGCGCTGAACCAGGTCCTCCGCATAGGGGCGGACGCTATCAGCGCCAAGATGGGTTGTCAGTGCCACTGAGCCTGCATCCATCTGTCGTCCCAGCCAGACTGGCGGATGATCATGCAGCACCAACATGACCTGGGGCACATAAAAAGACCAGGCGTCAAAACCGGTCAGCCAGTTCATATTAGCCGGATCCCCAATAACCAGCGCGTCCAGGTTTTTCTCTGACATCGCACTACGCACTTTTTCCAGGCGGCGCTCATACTCCGGTAATTCAAAAGCAGGATTCATGACTGAGCTCTATAAGGCGGTTTGTATTTGATTTTGGCTTGGGGCAGACAGGTTAATCTGCCAAGCCCACAACTCTCACTATACGCGCAAGACTGCTCTAAGGCTAATCTGAGGGACTATACTTGCGCGCGCAATGTACTCTCCGTCAAATTGATTTCCTCGCGAGCATGTCGCAAAGCCCAAGACCAATTCTTTTTGCTGCCACTCTCATCCTGGTAGTGAGTTTTATGGTGATGCTGCTGGCCTACGGGGTAAGGCACTCATTCCCAGTGTTTTTCCCATTCATTCTGAATGAATACGCTTGGAGCCGGGGCGACACGGCATTCATGTTCTCGCTGCATCTTTTGGTCTACGGGATATGCGCCCCGATTGCGGGGTTACTATCCAGCAGGGGCTCTACAAAGCTGCTTTTGCTCATTGGCGTGATGGTGCTGGGATTGGCGGCGGCGGCATGCTCGTACGCTACCCGCTTATGGCATTTCTATTTGCTGTTCGGGGCACTCGCTCCGGTGGGACTAGCCTGTGCGGGCTCCCCCATTCTCAACCCCACCATCATGAACTGGTTTGCACAAAGGCGTGGCATGGCCTTGGGTTTGGCTCAGACCGGCGGCGGACTCAGTTTCGTATTCGTCTTTATGATGGAGTCAATCATTGAGGGTTTCGGTTGGCGTACGGCGTATGTCATCATGGGGTCACTTACCATCGCAGTGCTCCTGCCCATTGTCTTACTCGGGTATACGTTCTCGCCAAGGGACCATGGCCTGCGCGCTGTCGGATCAACTGACGATACGTCCAAGTCAGGAAATACAGAAGCCCCTGAGGCGGACTGCACCACAGAAGAAAAATGGACGCGTGAATCAGGTCTCAAAAGCCGGCCTCTCTGGCTGCTCTTTGTTTCAAATATGCTCTTCTGGGGAACCGGTTGCTATCTGATACTGGCGCACCAGGTTAAGTTTGCGATCGATGCGGGGTATTCCTCTACGATCGCTGCCTCCACCACTGCAGTCTTCGGACTCTTTATGGTGATCGGCCAGGCGAGTTCATTCATATCAGACGTGATCGGCAGGGAGGCCACCATCTTCGTGGCATCAGTATGTACCGGTTTGGCAACGGTGATTCTCATGTTCCTTGGGCCCGGATCAGGTGTCGTTCCCCTTTACACTTTTTCAGTGTTATTCGGCATTGGTGCCGGACTTTTTGCGGTCTGCGTTTTCGTCGGTGTAGCAGACATTTTTTATGGCCGACACTTCGGACTCTTCTGCGGCATTGTCACTGCAGGCATGGGCTTTGGTGGCGCTTTCGGTCCGTGGTTGGGCGGCGTGCTGTTTGATATCTCCGGCACCTATCGATATTCTTTTCTTTTTGCTGGCTTGAGTTTTGTTATCTCGTTTGTCTGCTTTTTTCTCGCAGCGCCCAGACGCTACACCACCATCAAAAGGTCTCGTGCAACTCCCGCTTAAGCATCTTTGCGATGCCCACTCAGCCGCGGCAGCGGGATCTACTTGAGCTCCACTTCGACAAACGACATGGGTTCGGACCCCACGTTGATGACATTGTGCTCCACGCCTACATTGCGAAAGTACGCCTCTCCAGCGGTAACAGTCACTTCGCGCTCGGTGTTGCCCGGCTCTTCAAGACGCATATTGAGATCCGTGATCGCTGTGATTACGTAATCGTGGTCATGACGATGCCAAGTGGTCTCCGCGCCAGGAGTGAAATCAAAACGTGTCACCCTCACCCGGTCGTTATCAATTAACATCGTTGCGACAGCAGCCGTTCGTTCCATTTTTGCAGGTCCTTTCTCTTTGGTATTTGTCCAAAATCCGCTCTTTCCCATGAGGTCAGGATGTGGATAGAATCATCGTGAATTCTATGCCTGAAATGCAACTTTTTGGTCGTTGATTGGAGATATCAACCTCATGTCACCAGACGTAGTCGTTGTCGGCGCCGGCATAAGCGGATGCGCAAGCGCTTTCGAATTGGCACAACTGGGTTTCAAAGTTGAGGTCCTGGAAAAGTACCATCCAGCGGCAATGGGATCAGGTTGGACGCTCGGCGGTGTTCGTCAATCCGGGCGGGATTCGTCAGAACTGCCTCTCGCCACGTATTCCGTCAAGAAGTGGTCCTCACTCGATGAAGAACTTGGGGCAGAAACCGGATACCTGCAGCACGGCAACCTGCGCCTTGCCCGATCAGAAAAAGAGAGAGAATCGATCTCGGCGCTCGTGGAGTTTCAGCAAGCCTTGGGATTGAATCTTTCCCTGCTGACGAGTTCGGAGGAAATACGATCCATTGCGCCTCAGATTTCAGAGCAGGTTCTCGCGGCATCTTTCTGCCCCTCGGACGGCCACGCCGACCCCAAAGCGGCTGTCGCAGCCTACCAGCAAGCTGCCGAGCGGCATGGCGCCGTGTTCTCCTGTGGAGAATCCGTAGAGGCACTCAACGTTGAGAAAGGTCAACTTAAGAGTCTTTCAACAAACAGCCGAACGATTCATTCGGAAAGTTGTCTTCTTGCCTGCGGAATTGGGATCACGGGCCTCGTCAGGCCGCTTGGGATTAGGCTTCCGATTCAAACCGCTCTTGCGACCGTTGTGCAAACCCGACCGGCAGAGCCCGCTCTTAAGCCGGTGATCGGTGTTGCAGATGGAGGCGTCACCCTGCGACAGGAAAGAGATGGAAGATATCGGCTCTCAAGCGGCGTTCGGCCGAAAGCGCGCGGGCTGGTTGAAGTGGCTGGTCATCCGACCGCCCTCACTTCCATAGAGGATGTGTATCAAGTGCTGAAGGCAAGTCTTGAAGTCTGTCCCGCACTCAAGGCGACGCCAATGGAGTCGTTCTGGGGGGGGTTGATTGATATGACGCCTGATGGACTTCCCTTTTTGGGTGAAGCGCAAGGCGCGCGGGGCGTATTTATTGCCACCGGGTTTTCAGGACACGGTTTTGGAATTGCGCCTGCAACGGCACACATTATGTCCACTCTCATCTCGGGGCGGGCTTCAGACATCCCATATGAAGCATTCGCGCCTGAACGGTTTCAAGATAAGAAAGAAGAAAAAGACGAGACAGCTGCCGCGACCTTGCACGGATGATGCTTTTCAAAAATAGGAAGGCCCCTCAGGAATGAAATCAAAAAACGATCTGGATGCGGTTATCGCCAAGGCCGTCAGGAACCGAGATGCCCGCGAGCGAGACTATCGGGCGCAGTCCCTCAAGATTCACCCCTGGGTGTGTGGGCGATGCGGGCGCGAGTTCACTCGCAAGAACCTGCACGAACTGACCGTGCACCACAGAGACCACAATCACGACAACAATCCGCCCGATGGAAGCAACTGGGAAAACCTCTGCCTTTATTGTCACGACAACGAGCACGCCCGCTATGTAGACGCGGTTCCCGGTATTGAAAGTCAAAAATCATCCGAAGTGACTCACAAGGCATTGGCAGGTCTTGCCGATCTTCTCAAAAAAGAAAAGTAACCCTTTTTCTTCAGAGTCATTTTTCAGTCATCGTGAGGTGTTCTTAGGTCTTGGGCGCGACCCAGGCGACCGCCTCGATTTCCACTAGCATGGTGGCCTCTGCAAGCCGCGCCTCCACCGTGGTCCGGGCAGGAGGATCTGTCGGGAACACCGTGGCGAACTCAGCGTTCATGACATCAAAATCTCTGATGTCGGCAAGATAGACATTGCACTTGATCACGTCGTCCACCGTGGCGCCTCCCTCATGTAAGACAGACACCACATTCTTCAGGGTTTGGCGGGTCTGTGCAGCAACGTCTCCGATCCCTGTCACCTCACCGGTTTCATCCCAGGCCACCTGACCTGCTGTAAAAATCATGCCCCCGCCGGATGCCCCCGGTGAGTAGGGATAGGTCGGGCGCGGCTGAAAGTCGAGACTTTTGGGACGCAATGTGGTTCTTGGCATATCAATCTCCAAACAAAATAAAAACGTGAAACTGAAGTTCAATCAGCGGCAGTTAACGTAATCTTGATCTCGGTAGGATTGCCATGATTACAGGGATTATTCACCTGCGGGCAATTTGAGATCACTGCGAGCGCATTCATCTCGGCTCTCAGTGATACCCGGGCGCCCGCCTGTGCTTTGCTCGGAACAAACACAGTGTCCTTCAGGGCCCGCTCATCATTAACGGGCACATCACAGAAAAAGTTGATATTAGGCACAATGTCACGCCGGCCCAGTCCGAACGTCTTTAGCCCTTTCAGGAAGTTCTCCCGGCACCCGGATATACCCTTTACGCCATAAAGCATCTCATTACTGACTTCGCTGCAGCAGCCACCGATCGTATCGTGCCCGTCAAAGGTATCTTCAGTAATCGTGAAGATAGGTCGCGCATCGTCAGAATAGAGCTTATGCCCTGCACTCAACTTCAGGGTCAGCGCGGCTTTGAGGGTATTTGGAGCGTGATAGCGCTCTTCCGGGTGTTCCGCGTTGTAACAAAGAAAGTCCACACCCTGCCCTCCTTTCAGGTCGACAATCGTTAGGGTGTCGCCCTTCGGGACGACTCCGGCCCAGTGCCCCCCCGCCTCAATAAAAATTGACTCCGTCATCGCTCTCTCCCGGAAACTGGTGGTAGACGGTAGCATATTTGCAATAGAACACGACGTAGATTTCGAAACCGGGTGTTTGCTGTGGTGATTCCAATTCCATAGACTATGCTGGCCTCTGAAGAAGCCAATCGCACCTCCTCATCCCACAGTTCACATGACCCCATATCGATCCGGCTTCATATCCTGCGACTTCGATTTTGATGCTAAAGGCAAGCATTACGGCGCCGCGCATCTTGATTACTCCAACGATGAAGGGGTCTCTCGAGTCTTTCCCATACCCATCGTCAGCATCACAAATGGTGACGGCCCGACTGTGTTGCTGACTGCGGGAAACCATGGCAATGAAGATGAAGGCCAACTGATCCTTCGGCGACTCATCGCAGATATTTCACCAGGAGACATCCGGGGGCGGATCATCGCGCTTCCGGCGCTTAACTATCCCGCGGTTCGCGCCAATACCCGAACGTCGCCGCTGGATGGGGACAATCTCAACCGGTGTTTTCCAGCTAGCACCGTAGCAGGACCGACCCATGCGATTGCCCGCTTTGTCGTCGATGCTCTGCTGCCGCTTGCCGATGCGGGGGTCGATCTTCATGCGGGCGGTGCCAGCGCCAAATATGTCAACACAACTTTCTTATGCACCTGCGAGGATGCAACTGTCTTTCGAAAGTCTTTTGATCTCGCCAAGGCTTTCAATGCGCCCTATATGTATGTTGTCGACGGCAGAGGATCACCCACCGGATTTGACCCGGCTGCCCACGCAGCCGACGTTCCGTTTATCTCAACAGAGCTTGGCGGAGGTTGGATTGACCAGGAGGCTCTCGAAGTAGGGTATCAGGGCGTGCGAAACGTCCTTGCCTACCTTGGGATCATCGCAACATCTGATGCACGCACTGAGTCGGGGCAAATTACTTATCTAGACGCCAGAAAATCCGAAGGCGTCGTCTACGCCCCTCATGAAGGCCTTTTTGAATCCCGCGTCGATCTCGGAGAGGAAGTCGAGGCTGGGCAGACTGCGGGGGTGCTTTATTCTCTGGACGAAGTAGATAGGCCTCCAACGGTCCTGAAGTTTCCCGATGCGGGCATTGTCTGCGCAAAACATATCTCTGCTCGGGTGGTGAGCGGTACCCGGACCTATATCACGGTGAGCACTGCTACAGAGCACACAATTCTTAGAACGGTAGATGACTAAAACGTTAACTTTCCTCAGAGATCGAGATCTTTTTTGGATAATTCGCCTCATCATCATGCAGGTATTGGCAGCTCAAGGACGCATTAAGCAAGTACGAACGAGTTACTCCGACACGCCCTCTTCCTGAAAAGAGCTAGTATGGAAGATAAATATCTTGAATCTTTGTTAGCGCGTTTGAGACTTGACCTCGACGACGAAGAGGTTGAATGGGTCAGAACAGTCTTCGCGGGCTACCATCCTCAAATCGAAGAACTGATGTCCCTTGACCTCGCCGGCGAGGAAGTCGGGACCGCTTTCTTACCCCTTGGGAAGCCCTAATGGACCTCTCAGGGCCCCTACACTATCTCTCTATCGACCGAGCGGGAAACCTCATCAGGGACGGCAAAATTTCATCAGTAGACCTGACGGAGTCATACCTTGAAAGAATAGACCAGCTGAATCCGACTCTGCATAGTTACATAACCGTGAATGGGAACTCTGCGCGGAAAGATGCGAAGGCGATGGATAAGGAAATCGCATACGGCCACTATCGTGGCCCCCTTCACGGGATCCCCATCGCGCTTAAAGATCTAGTAGACACAGCGGCTCTTGCCACAACATACGGAAGCGAAGCTTTTAAAGACAGGGTTCCAAGCAAAGATGCCACCATCGTCACCCGCTTAAAAGATGCTGGTTGCGTAAATCTCGGCAAACTCACGATGAGTGAACTGGCCATGGTGGGGCCTCCCAGCCTTGGGGAAGAGACCCAAAATCCTTGGAATACTTCACATGCCCCCGGAGGCTCAAGTAGTGGCTCCGCAACCGCTGTCGCGGCCGGTCTATGTGCTGGATCAATCGGATCAGATACCGGCGGCTCTATTCGCTTTCCGGCTGCAAATAACAACCTAGTTGGACTTATGCCCACCTACGGTCGAGTGAGTCGAAACGGTGTCATGCCGCTAAGCTGGACACTTGATCACTTAGGTCCGATGACTCGAACGGTTGAGGATGCTGCCATCATGTTGCACGCGATCTCAGGATTCGATCCTGCCGATAGAACCACTTCAACTAAATCAGTAGGTGCCTTTCGATCGGATCTCAGTGCTGACATCAGGGGTTTAGAAATTGGTGTTCTGGAAGACAGTCTTATGGACATTGATTTCGAGATCGGGGATGCGATTAAAAGTTCGATCAGGGCATTTGAATCCCTGGGAGCAAAAGTTCGTCCTGTACGAATACCCAATTACCGAGTTCTCCATATTGCAAACTCAATTATCTACCTGGTAGAGGCATTTAATAACTTTGGCACACTACTTCGCCAAAAGCCGTCCGAGTTGGGCAAGATTTTTCGCATCTACGGATATATGGGCGGCTTGTTCTCGGCCGATGAATATGTCCAAGCAATGCGTCTGCGCTCACGTACCCGAGTTGAGGTAGAGAAGATATTTGAAAAGGTTGACTTAATCCTGTCGCCAACCACAAATTCACCTCCAAAGAGAATAGAAGAATTCGATCCCTTCGTTCTTACAGGATCGACTCGATCGGCGAGCGCTGAGGCCTTTAACCTGGCCGCCTGCCCGGCTCTTTCTGTACCGTGTGGTTTTACCAAAGCCCAACTGCCGATTGGTTTGCAAGTCGCAGCAAAACCGATGAATGAGCAAGTCTTATTGAACGCCGCCTATGCTTATCAGGAACTTGTCGGTCTGCACCACAAGCACCCGCCTCTATAAGCTCGACTCTAGTCGCGCACCGTCTCACCCTAACTTGCTGAATTAATGTTGAAGACTATGAAATTTATCGGCATCGCTGTCGTGTTGGTTGTCGTCGCTGTAGTGTTATTTGGATGCTTTGCCCCAGTATTTGGAGGCCGGCAATCGCCTGAGAGTCTGCAACGGATCGAAGGTTCTCCAAACTTTGTGGAGGGTGAATTTGTAAACGCGGTGCCGACATCCGTCAGCACGCGTGCTCCCGAAAGCGAAACATCCATCATAGATTGGATATTCCAGGCTGAGGACAAGAATCCGAGCGCACCCCTGCCTTCAGAGATTTTCCATCCTGAGGACCTGACAGAAGGCAAATTTGTCTGGCTGGGGCATGCAACCTTGCTCATGAAGCTGAACGGTCTTGTCATCATGACCGATCCCGTGTTTCACCGGGCCTCGCCGATCCCCGTCTTTGGCAGTCCCTTCCCGATCGAGAATCCCATTCCGATCGGCAACCTGCCGGTCATCGACGCCGTGGTCATCTCTCATGACCACTATGATCATCTGGACCATAAAGCCGTGCAATGGCTAGCGGACCGCGTCAAACATTTCTTTGTTCCCCTTGGGCTGAAAGCTCACCTGGTGCGATGGGATGTCGATCCTAATGCCATCACAGAGATGGACTGGTACGAGAGCGAGATGCACCGAAACGTCCAGTTCACGTTGGCCCCCGCCCGTCATTTCAGCGGCCGTGGGCTATGGAATCGCAATGCGACGTTGTGGGGTTCGTGGATCGTGTCCTCTGACGCACTCAATGTCTATTTCAGCGGTGATACCGGCTATTCCGAAACTTTCAAAGAGATAGGTGAACGATACGGGCCTTTCGATGTTGCCTTTATCGATAGCGGAGCCTACAACGCGGACTGGTCACAGATTCACATGATGCCTGAAGAGACCGTCCAGGCGAGTATTGATCTTGCCGCATCAGTCACGGTGCCGATCGGCTGGTCTAAATTTGACTTGGCGCTACACCCCTGGGATGAACCCGCAATAAGGCTGGCTAAAGAAGCTCAGATCAAAGACGTTGACGTCGCCTCACCATTAATTGGTGAGGTATTTAACCTAGAGGATTATCCTCAAATCAGATGGTGGGAACGGGTAAGAGCTGAGCTCATGCACGTGTTCCATAGTACAAGCAGTTAGGCGCAAGACAGTTTGCTCTGGGAAAAGTCGTTAGAATCACGCCGTTGGCAATGGAAATTAACTGGCATCTCGGATAATCGCTGGAATTAGGGAAAACTCCTGCTTCCATCCACATATCAATTATCGCTTTCCAATACGCGCCCGTAGCTCAGCTGGATAGATTACCTGGCTTCGAACCAGCGCAACGAGTTGCAATAACTTTCTGAACCTTAGAGCAAAAGCAATTAGCGCTGTGGCATAAAACAGGTAATCCATTGCTAGATAAGTCATTGATTTATAGAGCACTCGATATTTACTGTGCCACAGTTTTTTCCTGCTGAGTCAGCTCGTTGACCCTTGTTCACCACCCATGCAAGCCGTTGCCGCTATCTTGAGACGTGCTGCTAAAGTGTAAAACAATTTGAATACTTGGCTGGATGTTGATGGGGCAATAATCGCGATATTCAGATTGGGAGCAGTGTAAATACATTTTCTAAATGTCAATAAGTCCTCACCTTTAACCAAGAGTCATGCAAGAGACTGAAATTCGCTGCTGAACTTTGATTGAAATAATAATTTTTTAGGTTGATACACGAGGCTTGCCCCAAGTTTTTTTGTCAACGACAAAAAATATGAATACCGAAAAATTAATATGCAACCTCTTAAAAAATAAACAGCGCGTTGACAGATCAGCCCCTAGCCCTGGTCAAGGTCGTTTCTCTAAAGAGTTCGACCATCCCTAATTGACGTACCCCCCGCCGAATCTTGGGCTCTCTCCGAAGCACAAATTTGCTGGCCAGACGTTTTTTTCACGGTCAGCATTCAGAGTACCTTCATGAACGGTCTTAAATTACCTCCGCTGGTAGCGTCAATTCTGTTGACCCTATCGTTTTCGGTGTCTGCCGATTTCTTTTCAGATCTTAAAGGTGAAATAGAGAATAACGTTCCACGGCTTGGATATGGCGTAGCGGTAACAGATTTCGACCAGGATGGTCTGTTTGATTTCGTGGTAACCGGATTCGGTTATGAAAATCTCGTGCTTGCGCACAGAGCGGGAGTGCTGACCGATATAAATGATCATCCCTCTGTCGCCAATCCAGCAAGCATGGCGATCGGTGTGGTCGCATGTGATGTCGATACGGATGGCGTCGAGGAACTCTATTTTCTGAACACCGATAGATATTCTGGACGGAAAGAGTTCACTGACAATTTAGTTGATTTAAACGACGGCATGCTAGACTTATTTACGCTACCGAAGAACAAGGAAAACTTAAATCTTACTGCAGGTCGATCAGTTGCGTGCGTCGATAGAAACGGTTCAGGAAAGTTCGGAATCTATGTCGCAAATTACGGCGGGCCCGTTCGATACTACGAATCGAACAATCGGAAAATACGGGATATCGCTCCCGCGCTCAATTTGGACAGGGTCACTGGCGGAAGATCGGTTGTTGCTGGCCATATCGTCAGCGATCAGGTTGATATTTTTGCGTCAAACGAACGTGGGCCAAACTTCCTATATGTGAATAATGCGGGTGAGTTCAAGGATAAAGCTGTAGAACTAAACGTGTCGGATACCCTTCAGCATGGGCGAGGTGTAGCGCTGACGGATCTGAATTATGACGGGCGCCTTGGGATTGTTGCGGGCAATTGGAATGGTTATCACCGAATCTATGTTCCCGTTGCAGAAAGTTTTGCGGACGTTTCGCCTGTGAATTTTCGCCAACCATCAAGAATAAGGACGGTGATCTCAGCTGATTTTGACAACGACGGCTTCGACGAGATTTTTCTCAACAACATTGGCGAAAAGAATCGGTTGTTTCGCGTTCGCGGCGGTTACATCTTTGAAGAACTAACCCTTACATCAGCTCTAGAGCCAGACGGCCTGGGGACTGGCGCAGCCGTTGCTGATGTTGATGGCGACGGAATTCTGGAGCTGTTAATCTCACATGGGGAGGATAAGGCTCAGCCCATCAGCCTGTATAAAGCTAAGGTTTCAAAGTCTGCGAGATTCCTTCGAATTATCCCCAAGAATCGAAGTGGTGCACCTGCTAGGGGCGCGACTGTAACTTTAAGGACAAACCTACGCACCCACGCGAAAACAATTGACGCTGGTTCGGGGTATTTATGCCAGATGGAGCCCGTGGCCCATTTTGGGATTAGGGCAGGCGAGAAAGTTCATGACGTCGTCATTCGATGGACCGACGGTTCTACACAAGTAGTCCAAATAAACGAGGTTAACGTCCATCACACGGTCCACCAGAGTTGAAATCTATAAAATCCAATTTTCTTTCGATACGGATGCTCGCCGTTTTTTTTGTTGTGTTCAATTTTGGTTTATCTCCAGTCGCTGATGCGCAATCTTCTATCGCCTATCATGAATTGAAGGGAAGTTGGAACAGCATTTTTCCAGATGGCAACAGGAACGCTGGAGGGTCGGCTTTCTTTAGGTATATTTATGACAACTATTCAGATTACAGAGAATTTTTAGATCTCAATACTGCGTTCTGCCCCGTATCAGGATCACTCGTTCACCCGAGTAGGGGAAAACTGCTCATTTCGCTTAAGGAATCTGCATCAACCAACAAAATTTGTGGATTCTTTCACCCATGCTGTTGGCCATGCGCGTGCGATCTAATGAAGTACGCAGAGACTGCCAAAGTTCCCTTGAGTTTCGAAGGTGGCGAACGATTCGTGCAGGCAATTCTCATAAACAACCCTTGCTCCAATGATGACTTTCCTTCCGAGGTGGATCGAAAACTCTTATGCGAGGGAGATAACCTTAACAGCGAAACCACGTACTCCTTCGAGAACAAACTGATAATCGGCATTCTTCACGACGCTAGTGCTTGCACTTCTCAACTTGAAAGCCAAATCGCTCTTCATCCAATCACCGGTGAAACATGTAATGGACGTAACAACCTTCCAATTAAAGACATTCAAGGCGGTATGGGTGATATTTTTATTCGACTCGCAAAATAGCCAGACTCGCGAAGACTGTTCCGGCAAAGTTTTATTGCCTCGTTCGAGTGTGCCTGGGGCTCTTTTCAGTTTTCAATGACTCAGCCATCTCCCGCCTCATCTTTGGGTTGCCAAAAAACATTGCGAGCCCGCAGATCACAACAGGTAACTCTATTTAGCCAATCTCTTTAAAAGTTTTCCAAGAATCACGCACTTTAATTCTAGTCTCATT
>Ga0114933_10001685_pt1 | contig 24164 bp, 33 predicted proteins | sample 4SBtaG_FD_89691 | JGI IMG/M metagenome (GOLD analysis project Ga0114933, IMG submission 89691) | Deep subsurface microbial communities from Kolumbo volcano to uncover new lineages of life (NeLLi) - 4SBTROV12_W25 metaG | ecosystem: Environmental > Aquatic > Marine > Volcanic | place: Kolumbo... | reverse complement strand
CATCTGCTATCTTGAATTTCATGTGGACAAGTTTGGTTGGAAGTTCTTCGTAGATTATTTCGGCGTCTGCTATTGTTGTTCCAGTTACCCAATCATAGTTGTTTGGTCTCGTTGCAAGATAAATTGAATCATTCTTCCACAGTTCTATGAATGTGGATTGTGTTAACGCTCTGTATTCTTCCGAGTCTGTTCTGTAATAGTTGTCAAAGTCACAACTGAGTCCCAAGCTTTTCATGATTTGTATCATCTCATCTTCAAGATCATCAAGTGCGTCCTTGCAGAGGTCAAGAAACTTTCCTCTTTCCGTTTCTCGCATTCTTATGCCATGTTTTTTTTCAGTGTAGAGTTCTACTGGTAAACCGTTTCTATCTATTCCAATTGGAAAGTAAACATTCTTTCCGTTCATACGTGCCGTCCTTGAAATCATATCAATTTGAGAATAATGTGCTGCAGCACCAATGTGCCATGGTCTACCGGAAGGATATGGTGGAGGGGTATCTATCGTATAACCGTCAGTATCTGCTTGAAATTCGTAAAGCTTTGAATTCTCCCATTTTTTTCTAATCTCTGATTCAACCTTGGGTTCCCATACTTTTTCTTGGTTTTTTGGGTCCATATCTAAAGCGAATTAAGGATACTCGCCAATTTGGTATCGTTTTCAGTAATACCTGAAGCATCATGTGTCATCAAGTCGACAATCAGCTTATTGTATACATTAAACCATTCTGGATGGTGATTCATCTTTTCGATATGCATAGACGCCCTAGCCATGAAGCCAAACGCCTCATTGAAATCAGAAAATTGGAATTCCTTATGGAGTTTACCTCCTACGACTGACCAACCTTCCAAATCTTGAAGTGCGGTTTGAATCTGCTCGTCTGAAAGTTTTGCTAATCCCATGCAGTTGAATTGTATGGTTAATTAATAAATTATCTCGATTATATAATTAGAATTATGAATGCGCAATTACTTACTGAAATGCAGAATGCAGTAAAAGACACTGTTACAGAGAAGAGAATAGGAGTTGCGTTTTCCGGTGGTGTTGACAGCACTTTGCTAGCAAAACTTGTCAAGGATATGGGACATGAGATACATCTGTTAACAATTGGTTTTCATGATTCCCATGACATCAATTTTGCCAAGGAAGTAAATAATATTCTTAATCTACCACACAGCATTTCAGAGATTGATCCTGAAAAATTCAAGGAAATCAGTGATAAAATTCATCAATTAATCAAGTCGGATAATCTTTCATGGAATGAAAATTCTATTGCATTTTACTATGTTGCAGAACTTGCACAAAAGAATGGACTGAGTGTAGTAGTTACGGCTAACGGTATAGACGAATTATTTTGTGGTTATAATTCATACCGTGAGGCAATTGAAACAGGTGAAGATGAAGTTGAGAAAATGATGAATAACAAATTAAAAAATGAAAAAGAAATGATGACTGCAGTCAATGCAGTTACTGCAGAATTTGGTGTAAGAATGATCCAACCATTTCTATCACCAAATTTTATAGATCATGCAAAGAAAATTCCTATCTCTGAAAAAATTCACGGTTCAGATGATATGCAACGAAAGCATGTTGTTCGTGAGTTAGCTATGGATTATGGCGTACCGGAAATTGCTGCACAAAAACGGAAAAAAGCATTACAGTATGGTTCTCAAATACACAAATCTTTGTTAAAATCTAGGAAAACTTCTTAGAATTTACTTTAACATGTCTCTCTACATTATCAATTATTGATAATGATGCACCAAGATGGTTTTTTGCAACAAAGATTGATTTTATTTCCTTATCTGAAAGAACAGATGAAACAGCCTTATCGTTTTCTAACGCATTCATAAAGTTGATTCCTTTCTTGTGTGCAGCAAATGCAACCCTTTGCACATCTCTATATGCCTTGATTCGTGGTATGCCTTTTTTGATTAATGCTTCTAACACGAATTCAGCAAAGATTTGTCCCTTTGTTATGTGAAGATTTTCTTGTACACGTTTTGTATCAACCTGAAGATTTGCAATTATTTTGGTCATAGTTTCTAGCATTTCATCCAGTAGAATAGATGTCATTGGTAGGGTGAACCTTTCATTTGCTGAATTTGACAAATCTCTTTCATGCCATAATGGAATATTCTCAAAGGATGTATTGATTTGGCTTCTTAGCAGTTTGGACAAAGATGAAATTCTTTCACTTTTTATTGGATTTCTTTTTGTAGGTACAGCACTACTTCCCATTTGACCCTTCTTGAAATGTTCCGAAACCTCAGCAATTTCTGTTCGTTGTAAGTTTCTAATCTCTATAGCTATTTTTTCCAAAGTTGCTCCAAGTAATGCCAATTGAAAAATGTATTCAGCATATCTTTCTCTAGGAATAATTTGTGTCGTGACCTTTGCTGGATAAAGTGAAATCTTCTTAGCTACACGTTCTTGAACTTTTATTGCATTTTTACCCATTAGGGATCCTGTTCCAACCACCCCAAGTGTCTTACAAATAAGAACCCGTTTCTTCATTTCATCTAATCTTTCAAGATGGGTTGACATTTCCGAAGCCCAGTTTGCGAACTTTAAGCCAAACGAAATAATACTTGCATGTTGACCATGTGTTCTTCCAACAGCTGGAACACTCTTATGTTTTACAGCATTTTTTGCAAGAATTAATGATAGTTTTGAAACCTTTGGCTGAATAATTTTAATGGCATCTCTCATTTGCATCGAGTTACTTGTATCAACTAGATCGTTCGATGTTAACCCATAATGTATCCACGGTCTTGATTCTATCTTACATTTTTCTGCTAGTGCTTCCACCAATGCGGCAGTATCGTGATCACTTTTAGATTCTAACTGTTTGATTCTCTTGGCAGTAATTTTTCCGGATTTTGCTATTTTGGATATGTCTTTTGCAACAGAAGCAGGAATTAATCCTATTTCACTTTGTGATAATGCAGCTGCAGCTTCAATGTCTAATTGATAATCAATCTTTTTTTGCTCCTTAAAAATTTCTAGCATTTCCTTTGTACCATAACGGCCAGTATCTATAGGTAAAATGGACACAATTATTCTCAGTTTATTCTAGAAATAAATCTATGTCTTACTAGTAAACAAAATTCGAGTTTGCGCCATCAAAATTGATTACTGCGCCAGAAAGATATTTGATATCATGTTCAACTATTGATCTTACAAAATTGCCAATTTCTTCCGGCTTTCCAAGTCTTTTCATTGGGAGAGTTTCAGCAAATGCTTCAACATCATCAATCAGTTCTTTTGTTCTATCAGTTTGAATTGGTCCTGGTGCTATATTGATACAACTTATTTGTTTTTTTGCAAACTCTTTGCTAATAATTTTAAAGACACTAGAGAAAGCGGAGCGATAAGCACTCGAAATGATTAACTTTGCATTGGGCTCCTTTATCACATTAGAAGACATGAGAAACACGTATCCATTGTCATTGATTCTGATCTTTTGCAAAAGTAAGCAAAAACCTAGAAACAATTGGTTATGGTAATGTTTCCAATCATCTTCGGTTACAGAAAAAAATTCTTTTGGCTCAGGTCCACCCGTGTTTAGGACCAAGATATCAACTTCATTATGTTTTTCAGCAAAACTTGAAACACTTTCTAAACTTGATGTATCTAATTCGCTCTTTGAGGTAGCTATTACGTCACAACCTATTGATTTCAGAGATTCAGCAATTGCCTTGCCAATTCCTCTTGAGCCTCCTAAAACTATGGCAGTTTTCATAAATGTCTTACAAACTCATTTCATTTTAATCTAATTATGATTTAAATTGTCAAACAATAATTCAAAACTACATGTCTAATTTCAGACCTAAAAAAATTGGAAATATGAGATACCAGATAGATGCAGATTCTTCTAAAGGAATGAAAGTACCTGTGACAATTTATGCGGATGAAAAATTGTTGGCCAAAATGATGACTGACAGGACAATTCAACAAGCTGTAAACGTGTCCACACTTCCTGGAATTCAAGAACATGCAATAGTTTTACCCGATGGTCATGAAGGATATGGTTTTCCTGTTGGAGGAGTTGCCGCTATGGATGCGGAAGAAGGAATGATTAGCCCTGGGGGTGTAGGGTATGATATCAATTGTGGTGTTAGGCTTCTTAGAACTAATTTAACAGAAGGTGATGTTAGACCCAAACTAAAAGATCTTGTAAATGATCTTTTCAAATCAATTCCTTCAGGTGTTGGTTCTAAAGGATCTATTCGGCTAAACCCTTCAGAACTAGATGAAGTTTTGGTTAGAGGAGTAACTTGGGCAATTGATCATGGATATGGTATAAGTGATGATGCAAACGTATGTGAAGAAAGTGGGCAAATAGCAAATGCTGATCCTAACAAGGTATCTGAACGTGCTAGAAAAAGAGGTGCACCACAGTTAGGAAGTCTTGGTTCTGGAAACCATTTTCTTGAAGTACAAAAAGTTGCAGAGATTCATGATGAAAAGGCAGCAAAGGCAATGGGAATTGAGAAAGACAGTGTTACCATATTGATTCACTGTGGTTCACGAGGATTTGGTCATCAAATATGTAGTGATTATCTTAGAATTTCTGAACAGGCACAAAAAAAATACAATATTCAATTGGCGGATAAAGAGCTTGCGTGTGTTCCAAACAAATCTGAAGAGGGAGAATCGTATAGAGCTGCGATGTTTGCAGCACTAAATTTTGCCTGGAGTAATAGACAAATGATTTCCCACTGGACAAGAAAATCTTTTGAAAGGGTTTTCAAACAATCAGAATCCGATCTGGATATGAAACTGGTCTATGATGTGGCACATAACATAGCAAAAGTGGAAAAACATAAAATCGCTGGAAAATTAAAATCAGTTGTGGTCCATAGGAAGGGAGCTACCAGAGCATTTCCTGCAAATATGGAAGATGTACCCTCAAAGTATCGTGATCTTGGTCAACCAGTTTTAGTACCAGGCTCAATGGGAACAGGAAGTTGGATACTTTTAGGACAAGAAAATTCTATGAATACAAGTTTTGGTTCTACAGCACACGGTGCGGGAAGAATGATGTCTCGCTCAAAGGCAAGACGAGACTTTAATGAATCTGAAGTTAAAAAATCTCTTAATGATAAAGGAATTTTTCTAAAATCATTAACGCGTGATGGAGTGGTAGAAGAAACACCACAAGCTTACAAAGACGTTGATGCAGTAATCAATGTGTCACATGAACTTGGAATTGCTACAAAAGTCGCAAAATTAGTACCAATAGGTGTTATCAAAGGATGACTGAAGAAGATAAAGATCTAGAAATGCTTAAGGCTAAACGCTTGGCTGAAATGCAAAAAAATATTTCCTCTCAACAGAAACAAGAAGATTCTAACATGCCACAAGGGGAACAGAAAAAAAATGAGCCTACTCCACGCGATATTGTCGTTCAACAATTAGGCTATAGAGGATTAGAGGTTTTAAGCAACGCAGAATATCAATTCCCAAAAGAAACACAGATAGTTATACTAAAACTAGCTGAATTAATTTCATCAGGAAGTGTTACAGAAACACTTGAGGGTGGTAAGTTATTGGCTTTATTTAGAGGCATTGGTATTAACGTCAGAATGAAAAACAAAATTAATGTAGAAAAAGATGGAAAATTTGTTTCACTTTCTGATAAACTTAGGATCAAAGAATCTTCAGTAAAGGAGGATTAAATGCCTACATTTGAAATAAGTACAACAACATATGATGAAGATATATCAGTCATTCAAGTTGCTCTGACTAAAATTGCTGCCATTTGTGATTTTGAAGCAGAATTCAAGATTGCAGAGCCAGTTTCAAGATTTGGTTGGACATTTTTTCAAATATTAATACAACAAGAATTGTATTTTGCAATGACTGACAAATTTTCAGATCTGATCAAAAAATGTAAAGGAGATAAAGCAAACGAAAAATTCGTAAACTTTTTGGTTCGTTATTTTGATTCACGTGGTTGTAAGGTTAGAATTAAATGGATATCAGATTAAACTCTTCTTCCACGCTTACCACCTTTCTTTCTAGTAGTATCATGTGGAATGGGAGTAACATCATCAATACGCCCAATTTTGAAACCGCCTCTTGCAAGTGCTCTAATTGCTGCTTGAGCACCAGGTCCAGGAACTCTTGAACCAACACCTCCTACTGCTCGCACTTTGATATGTAATCCAGTAAAACCTTTTGTCTGAGCAGCATCAACCACAGCCTTAGCAGCTTTCATTGCAGCAAATGGTGAAGACTCGTATCTTGCAGCATTGACATGGTGACCACCTGAGCTAATTGAAACTGTTTCAGCTCCAGTGAGATCAGTAATGTGAATGATTGTGTTATTATAACTACTGTAAATATGCGCTATTCCCCATTTTTCTTTACCTTCAGTCTTAACTTCAGGTTCAGTCTTTACTTCAGCTTTAGTTTCTACTTCGGATGGGGTTTCTGTGACGGAAGAATCCACATTTTCCTCTTTTTCAACAACAGCTTCTGTTTCAGACAATGCATACAGACACTTGAAGGGGTTTAAAAAACATTCACAAATACAATTTTTTCAATATTATCCAGTTATTGGAAATGATGCCAACCTTTGTCTTTTATTTTAATAAATCTGCCATTTTTTTGTAAATATACTCCATTACCTTTTGCTACGTATCCAATTTCATAAAGTTGGATGTGGTGAATTTTTGCATATTTTTTAATTTTTGTTAGATTAGAGGGATTTACAGTCGCAATAATCTCATACTCTTCTCCCCCATTAAAGATCAGGTTCATAGCATTCAGTCTATTATTAGCAGCAAAATCAAAAATGTCTGCTTTTGCAGGAACGTTTGTGATAATAAATTTCCGTTTACTTTGTCTTGCCAATTCCTCTAAAGTTGTAGATAATCCATCACTTGAATCCATAGATGATGAAAAATAATTTTTATTTTTTAATCCAAACATCAATCTAGACTTTGGATTCAACACTGCATTTTTTGCTTTTATTCCAAAACTTTGAGAATGTTTTTTCTTTTTTTGTAGAATGGAAAGACCTGCAGAGGAATATCCAAACGGTCCAGAACTAATTATAATATCATTCAGTTTAGCTCCTTTTCTTTTTATGATTTTATTTGTTATACCAAAAAGTGTAAAACTAATAGAGATTTCTTTACCTTCATTAGTATCTCCACCTAGAATTTTTATGCCAAATTCTTTTGATGCTTTCCCAAAACCGATAGCTAAATCTTCTATCTTCTTTTTTGAAAGTTTTCTTGGTAAAACTACTGAAACAATACCAAAAATTGGTTTGATTCCTTTTGCCGCAAAATCACTTACACAAGAAATAATACTTTTTCTTGCAATATATTGCAGTCCTACATTCTTTGGTATGTCTGTACTTTCTACCAATGTATCTATTTTTAAAACAAAATATTTTTTTCCAATTTTGTAATATTCTACATCTTCTGACACAAATTTGTCATTTAACGCACTTTGAAAAATATCAATTATTTTTTTTTCAGTTAATCTGCTCATAACTTTGTTTAATTAATTCTTTAGTTTCTTGATGAATGTTTCTACTTTTTTCTAGACTTTCTGACTCTACTGATATTCTGATAATATCTTCTGTATTCGATTTTCTTACTAAGATCCAGGTATCTTCATCAACAATTGCCTTAATTCCATCAATTGTTTGTATCTCATTATATTGTTCATTCAGTTTTTTGTAAACAGTTTTCATAACTTGATCTTGGAGCTCTAGTTTACATTCTATCTTATCTCTGATTATATGATATTTTTCCATGAAGTTTAAGATATCATGAAACGTATCTTTCAATATCATAGATGAAATAAGGCCACTGGTTAGAATTCCATCACGGCAATGATTAAAATCAGAAAATATGAAACCGCCACTACTACCTTCTCCTCCCACTTGAGATTTGGTTTCGATCATCTTCATACTAACGTTTGATTCTCCAACTTTAGTATGGAAAACTTTACCACCTTTCTGTTTTATGTACTTCTCAATTGACATGCTTGTATCCTGACTGAATACAAAATTTTTATAACCTAATTCTAGTGATTTGATTACACCTAGTCCTAATGTAATATCAGGATTCATTTTTTTACCATTTAGTACAACTACAAGTCTATCAGCATCTAAATCAAAAGCAAATCCTACATCTCTGCCATTAGTATTTGATATAAGATCTTTTAATGGATCTGTTGTGGGATCTGGCCCTCGAGAACTTTTCTCTAGATCATCATTTATTGTAATCACATCACAACCAATCTCTTCTAATAATTTTGCAACGATAGTTTTTGCTGCTCCACCACCAACATCAATAGTTATCTTCGGAGTGCCAGATATTTTTCCTATGATTTTTTTTGCATCGTCAATGTAATTTGATTTGATAAAGTATTCAGAACCAATTTTTGATTTATTAGGAATTTGTTTACCTATGATCAGATTAAGTTGTTCCTCATTAAGGCCTTTACCATCAATAATCATTTTCAACCCGTTCCATTCGATTGGATTATGTGATGAAGTGATTACTATACCAGCACCATATTTTCGCGCTTCACGAAATGCTATAGGAGTTGGTGCTATTCCCAAATCATAAACATCTATACCAGATTCTATGAGGCTAGCTTTAACAGTTTTTACTATAACATTTCCTGACGGTCTAGTATCAGTTGCGACAACACATTTCTTTGATTTTATTAACGCAGAGAAATTATTTGAGAATTTCAAAATATCAGGTAATACCAAATCTTTACCAAATATACCTCTAATTCCAGAAACTGATATTTTCAATGTTTCAACTTAGATAGGCTTTTTATAAACTCTAAGTGCAAATGATTAGCGCCTCGATAGCTCAGCCTGGTAGAGCGAACGCCTCGTAAGCGTTAGGTCGCGAGATCGAATCTCGCTCGAGGCTTTTTAATATTTTAAACTAGTTTATTCCATGATAAATTAATTTTAGATAATAGATTATTTTTCTAAATCAGTTTTCAAAGGTTTCAATATCTTCTTCAAGTTCTTTTCCAAGATCTTTCCACCATTCTTTTGCTTCTTTAGACATTGCTCCCATCGATTACCTTGTTTAGTCCTTTATAGATCTGCCGGTTAGTTCATTAATTATTGCTGATCGTAATTTTAATTCTTTTTTCTTTTCCTCATCTGATTCCTGTATACTATTATTGCTAATGCACCACCTGCACAACCCCAAAAGACTGGCCAGCGAAGTTCCGATTCACCCATTCCAAGGAATGAGTAAATTGTTCCACCGATTAAAATCAGTCCAATAATTTCAAGAGCTTTTGACAATTCATATTATAATAATTAAAAAGATATATTGTTTTACAATTACAGATATCCATGGATAAGTATCTACTAGTGGTTATGGGTATATTGATGGTTGGCATACCAATAGCATTTGTATCACCTACCACAGGAGAGATAAGGGATCAACCATTCATTCCATTATTTTATGCCTCTATTGGAGGTATAATTGTAATTATTGTTTACAGTTCTTATAAACAAAAGAAAGCAACACAAAAAGCTAATAGAGAAAGAAGAAGAAAATCAAAAAAATAGTTTTACATTTCTAATCCAAAAGATTCTGCAACATTTGCAAATTTTTTGTATTGTTCAAGATATTGCGTACCTTTAGGAGTAATTACAAATACATGCTTTCCATCATACTGAATTTTATTGACCAAACCGGCTCCAGTCAGATTGCTTACAAATCTCTCTAATCTTGAATGGGAAAGATTAGCCTTTAAAAGTAATGAAGTAGTTTTGATCCCTTGTTGACCAGATTCTTCTGTAGCTGTCAAAAGATCAGCCATAATTTGCATGCTAGTTCTATAAACAACCATTATTCTTAATCAATTCATCTCTGATATAAGAATATAACTGTAAAATTGTGATCAAATACATATAATCTCAATTTTACTCTTTAACAATGTCCTCTGAGTATAAAGTCAATTGGTTCAACGATTTCATTGGAGTTGCTTATCGATATTATGATTTACGAATGAATGTTGTTCCATTATTTTCAGATTTTAAGGATGCGTCAAAATTTTGGCGTGAAACGATCCATTGGTGGATCGATCATTCTATTAAAATTCGCTTTGTTGAAATAGAAAATGATTACTGGTTCATAATGGGATCAGACTCTAAACGAGTTGAAAATAACTCATCTCTCTTCAAAATTTTGCCAAAATCCAATTATTATGAGAGATTTAAAAAAGGTCATGATGGTGAAGCATATCTTCGATTGGGTGTATATACAAAAAAATCTAAAAAAGATGTAAAAGATGATGCTGTCTGCAGTTGTAGCCATGTGAAGGAGGATCACGAAGAGGGAGATGATGATAGTTGCTTATACGAGGATTGTAATTGTAAAAAATTTGAAAGTTTCCAAGTAAACTTGCTAAAAAAGAAAAAGACTGTAACTGATATCAAATTTCTCACGGAAAATGAAATAAAAGATGATGTACTTGCTTGGAACTGTTTTTCAACCAATAAATATAATCAAGAAAAAGAATCCTCTGACGAATAATTTATTCTTCTGAAGGCTCAACCCTTACATGTTCACCAGGATAAAACTCTGCAAGTTTTTGTGAATAACATTTGCTACACAGAAAACCATCTATTTTCCATTCTTCCATTGGAACATAATTAAGTTCCATCTCTGCTTCACATAGTGAACATTTACGTTGCCCTTTCATTAATCACATTTTTCCACTGATTATAAAAACTATTTTAAATCTATATTGATTTTTTATACAAAATTCATATTTGTTATATAGAAGTTTTTTTTATAGATTAACGGTAGAATATCTGGTCATTGTAAACCTCCTGCAAGAATTTACTTGGCTGGATGTCTACCTTTATTTAGAATTATTTGATTAAAGACCAGAAATTGTTTTTTTGATAGTATCTATTTCTTCCTGTTCTTGGCTAATTTTTCTCTCAATAACTTTTAGCATATCTACATTATACACCTGATTTGAAAAGAAGTTATGAGCAGTATTTGCCTCAACAATTTTATCCTCTACTATCGTATCCTCAAGGAATTTTGTTATCACTCTATCAGTTATTTTTAGAATTTTTACACATAATCCAAAATCACGAATGATTTTTTCAAGACTGTAAACATCCTTTTTGAAATCATCATTAGATCCTAGAATATTTTTATGAATAATTCGTGCAGTTACAGCAAGAAAGAGATTATGTGCATATCTTTTGTGTTTACTTTGAGTATTTTTTCTATCATATCCTAATTCATTTTTGGCGTACTCTCGAATAAGATGTGGAAATAAGAAATATCTATAATCACATTCTAAATTATCATCAAAAACAGTCTCATATTTTGCACCTGTTGGAAGATATTTTCCTATTCCACCATAGACATCATTTGGTCTTTGTTCAAAATACGAAACAAAAGAAGCAATCGCTGAATCGTCTTTAATCCTATACCTCTCTTTTTTATCAGGAAGATATCTATTGTAAATTTCATCTCCATTGAATCTTGTTTTTTCAGATGCTGGAAGGTTTATCCAGGAACCCTGTTGATGTTCATAAAAATAACCTATACTTCTTAATTCATGATGTATCGCTAGATGATAATCTTCTAGAGACACATAGTCTTTACCTTTTATAGCATTTTGAGAATTCCTATATTTTGTAATGTTTCTTTGATGTTCTTCATCTTTGGTCTTTATGATAGTGACTTGAACCTCTGCGTCCAAGTTGTTTGTTTTTTTCTTTCTATCAAGAATACTTTTGGTTGTTTGTGCACCGTTGACAATTTGCGCACCTTCAAGATCTAGTTTTCCATCTTTTATCGTTGAGAAACCATCTACAGTTATGGTAACTCCATTATTCCATTCAAAGAAATTACGAGGATTTTCTTGAAGTGTCGTCGCAATTTTTTTGTTAATTGCTCCTTTTCCTCCCAAATGTTTTCTAATATTTGATTCATAGATGTAGTGTTCATTTTTTTCTACGAACTGGGCTAGATCACTTGCAGAAACAAGACATACAATTGAATTTTTATGTTCAAAATGTTTGAGAATTCTTAAATTGGATTTCTGATCTTTTGCTGGTTTTTTGATACGTTCCCATAATGTTTGATAGATTTGTTGTCTGCCAATTACTTTTACCTCATCAGTTTCATAGTCATCAGTGTGTTGATCGGTCACGTATACTAGTTCCACTTTCATATTTTTTTCATGTAGATGTTTCCAAAGATATTGTAATTCATCCCGTCTTATCGATGATTGCTCTTTCACTTTGAATCTCTCTACATCCTTAACGAATTGGTCAATTTCTCCTTTTGAATGAGATTCACCATATTTTGATTGAAATAATCTAATCCTTTTTTCTGAATCATCTATAACATATGCATCTATTCCACAGTCATAAGCACCGTCAATTATTGCATTTTCTGCAACATCATCTAGAATCTCTTCAACATTAATCAGATGCCATAAAAGATAGAGATGACCTTTTTCAACTTCATTTTTTGCTTCTTTCATAAATTCATTAATGCTGGCATCTACTGCATGAGTTGCAAATCCTTCGAGAGGTGCACTTGACATTTCTGCTTGAAGAGCAAGTCCCTCTTCACTATAGTCTAAGAGAGTAGCTCTTTTAGAAGTCAATTTTGATCTTCGTCTTTTCTTCTCCTTAAGAAAGAGTAGGTGATTATGAAATAACCTTCTAGGCGCGAAGATAGATATTTGATAAAATTAATTACTATTTGAGGAACATAGAAAACCAAAAGAATGAATAAAAAAATCGGTATAGTAATTGGAGTAATTGTTTTGGGTATGATATTTGTTGTCTCAGACATAAATTTTGATGATCAATCTGTAAGCATCCAACCAGAAGAACCTGTAGAACCAGAAGAACCTGTAGAACCTGAAAATCTAGTAATAATGCCAGTAAAGTCTGCTCGTCCTGATTGTGGTCCGAATGATGATTGCTACATTCCGTCAAAGATTACGATAAAGCCTGGCGAAACAGTTTATTGGCAAAATCAAGATGCTGCATTTCATAGTGTAACAAGTGGTTTTTATGATGATCCAGATGGGTTATTTGACAGTGAATTATTAGATCCCGAAGATATCTTTTCTTACAAGTTTACCGAGGAAGGAATTTATGATTATTATTGTACGCTTCATCCTTGGATGAAAGGTGCTGTTTTAGTAGAAAGGTGAGGGGGAGATTTGAACTCCCGACCCTAGGCTTTGCAGGCCCATGCACTACCGGACTGTACTACCTCACCGTACAGAAAAAAATAACAAATGAACAATTAACTCTTTAGATTAATATTTGTTAAATTGCTTCGAGGCTAATTTTATGTCGTCTGCCTTAACCGTTTTCCTTCCGGCATGTGTTGACATATCTACCGCATTTTTGGCAATAGATTCTGCTATTTCCTCTATAACTCTTCTAAGCTCATTTGCAGACTCGTCACTAACACGCTCTGCCCCAGATTTTTTTAGAATTCTATACATGGGGGAAAGTCCCAACTCTGACGATTTCATGATTATTTTTGTTCAAAGTATGTTAAAAAACCACTAGTAAAATAATTCAGATAGAATGCAGATTTAAACAGACTTTAACTTATGTCATATCTAGTATAATCATGAATTGGATTTATGATACTCATATCCATCTTTCAGATATAGCATATGAGGCATATTTCCCATTTATTCTAAATTCTATGAAAAAAATTAATCTTAAAGCATGTTGCGTTTCTATGGATCATACTTCCGCAAAAATCACTTTAGAACTTGGAAAAAAAAGTGATTTGATTTTTCCTTTCATAGGCATACATCCTGAAAAAGCAAATGATAGCATTGAACCAATATTAACACTCGTTGACGAAAATAAAGAACATATTTCTGGTATAGGCGAAATAGGATTAGATGATACATATTCTGATTCCGATGAAGAGTTGTCAAGGCAGGAAGAAATCTTTAGAACACAGCTTTCACTGGCTGAAAAATTGAAAAAACCTGTTTCCATACATTCTAGGAAAACACTCGATAAGATTTTCAAGATTTTACCATCATACAACATTACCAATGTTCTGTTACACTGGTTTGATGGAAATAAGAAACAGTTGCGTGAAGCAATGGATTTGGGATGTTTTGTATCGTTTGGACCAGTAATGGTTTATTCACAGGATAAACAGGTATTGCTGACCAAAGCCGACAAAGACAAAATTTTAGTGGAAACAGATGGTCCAGTAAGATTTTCTAGGTGTTTTGGTTACAAGGAGGCACAAGTTAGTTTTATTCCAAGTGTAATTTTTTCTGCATCAAAGGTATTGGGTATTACATACAACGAGTTATCTGAGATATTAGAACAAAATTCCAAATCTTATCTAGATATATAGATATAAAAAACCCACCAAAATCTTTGAGGTTAGTGAATAGAATAAAGCGACTTTCAATGACGGTCTTAGGTGATCATAAGGATAAGTTTGGGGCTAGCTTCGATGACAATAAAAAAATTCTTAACGATATATCCATCATTCGTTCTAAATCTCTAAAAAACAAGATAGCCGGATATATTACAAAATTAATTAAAAATGAAATAAGAATTAATGCAGAAAAGGAAAATCAACAGTCAGATCAGGAGACCAATACTGATACAGAAGTACCTACTGATACAGAAATACCTGCTGATACCGATAAAACAGAATCTACTGAATCGCCAAAAAAAGATACTGATACTAACGAGTAGTTTTCAATTAAACCATTGATTACCATAAAACTCATGGGTGGTGCGAAGAAATCATTCTCTACCGATAAAATACTATTGGAAAAAACAAATCTTACAATAACGGATCTACTTGAACATCTTACTCAGATCAAGCCTACTGATACATTAGAATTTGATACAAATAATTTACTTGTAGCAATTAATGGAGTTGATTCTTCTGTATTAGATGGCTATAGTACTAGTTTGAAGGATGATGATGTTGTAAGTATAATACCAATTATCCATGGCGGAAAATCTGATCGAATACAATTCGGAGTATCAGGTGAAAATGTAGAGATCTTTGATATAAAATATAATAAAAAATTTGATTCCAAGTTTTTAGATCAAATAAGATCTAAACATCCGTCTTTAATGATTCAAATGATTGACTCTAGTTTTTTACTTGGAGTGAATCACGCAAAAAAAATATTATCAATTTCACTTAACGCACAGAAAAATCAGATTTTATTATCTAAGAAAACTGAAACAGATATTTTATTGCGGTTTGCCGGTACTACTCAAATATCATATGGAATCAAGACTGTAGGAAGAAAAACTAAAAAAGATTTTGTTATTATTGCACTTGGTAAAAAAATTGGTCTAAATAAACTTCATACTGAACTTAAACCTGATATTAATTCAAAGCAACTTTCAAAGAATAATGTATCGTATATTCAAAAACAATTTGGGATTTCAAAAAAACAAATATCTGTGGTTTCTTCAAAAAATCCATTAGAGGATATTCTTGTAGAAAGAGCAGCTATACTATTCTAAATTACGTTTTGCCTTTTCAAGACTAAATATTGTATTTTTTTTAAGAATTGATACGCCTGTTTTATTGCCAAATATTTCAATTTGTATTACCCAGTCAGGATTTTCCAATGAGACTTTATTTGTAATGATTTTCGCTATCTCAGATATTACTTCCATTGATGAAATATCTGAATTTCTATTTTCAACAGTTATTCTATAGGAATCCCCTTTCTGAATAATATCTTTCAATTCTTCTACACTTTGTTTTATTTCGATAAGGCCAGTTATGGTAACATGTTGAATTGGTATTATTCTTAGGCAGTATCTTATGGACCATGGCTCTTCATTTATTTTCTTTTTGACATAATCAACAAATTTTATAGGATCCATTTTTGTTTGAACTGTCAAAATACCTCTCATTCCTGTTTTGAGTATCTCCGATTCTTCACAAGCATTATCTTCTAAAATTTTCTTTATTTCAATTTCTGCTTCTGATTCAAGATTTCTTCCACACGTAACAACTAAATTCAATTTAATTCATAGATCTCCTTTTCTGAAATACTACCTTCTCTAACAATCTTTACTTTGTCTCCATCAATTTCAATGATTGTAGATTCACCTTTACTAATAATGACTCCACCATCTATCAATAAATCATAATTTGATATTTTTGCTTCACATTCATTGGGATCAATTAATGATGTTTCATCGGAAATATTGGCACTTGTACCTACCAACACTTTACATTCTTTGAGAAGTGATAAGGCACATATATTATCAGGAACTCTAACAGCAATTTTTTTCCCTAATCCCAAGGATTTTTGTATATCAGCATCTTTTACATCCAAAATCATAGTAATTGGTCCAGGCCAAAATTTTTCTGCAATTTTGGTAGCAAGAGGATTAAATTCAGCAATTTTTTCAAGCTCTTTTTTTGAATAACCTAATACAGGAAATGGTTTTGTTTTCTCCCTTTTTTTGATTTTATACAATAACGATACCGAGTTTTTATTATATGGATCACATCCAATACCATAAACTGTATCTGTAGGAAAAATTACAATCCCACCTTGTTTGATGGTTTGATATGCATATTGCATATCCATATTATCGCATGAAATTCTCAAGATGCTACAAAACAGATAATACGATTCTAACTAAATAGTTAATCCAAAATCCTCTGAGAATTCTCGAAATGTTTTATACGCTAGAAAGAATTCCTTTCCTGACGAACTAATTTTATATTTACAGGCTCTTTTGGAATCAACTTGCTCTAAAAGTCCTTGTGATACTAAATTACTCAGAATTGTTGAAATTCTACCATGTGAAATATTTGCAGTTCTGATTAGATGTGTAATGGTAGTACCATCTTGACTATCAGTATCCATCGTTGTACTAAGTATTTCACCAACAATTTTTAGCTGTGTTCTATGTGATGGCATAATCATTTACACACATTTTCAGTATTGATACTGAACCATTTTTTTCAATATACTATAAAGACAAAAGAAATTGACAACAATAAATTCTGATAATTATGTATTATCATCCTTTAGTTCTGGGTCAAATTTTACCTTCTGTAATGGAATTCGTGATATTGGAATACCAAGTGAGGTTAATCCCCCAATTTTTATCACAATTGATATTGCATATAAAACTGATTCTGGAAATACAAATGAATACCAACTAACAAATTCACCCAACCCTAACAAACCTAAACCAACTGCAACAAAAAGTGTTGATTTTTTTCTTCCTTGCAAATATGATAACATTGTTTCAATCGAACCATAGACCAGTAAAATGAATGATACAGCTCGTATTACATGTTCAATAGAAGCGAACGATACTAAAAATAATGGTAATACTCCTACCGAACGAAGATACTTTGATTTAGGGAAGAAAGTTTTGATTGTGTGAGAAAATGCAATAAACCAGTATCCAATAGTTTGTATAGCAATTCCAATTGTTGTAATACCTCTATTAACATCACCAGTATGCATTATCGCATCATCAATGATATATCCAATCGCCAAAACTCCAAAACCAATTCCAATTGCAAAGAAAGCTATAGTTAATCGAAATAGTGTTGGGCTTCCAGTATTTCTGAATCCAATATATGAAATAACACCAATTATCATACCAACAGAAAAACCTATCAGATTCAGAATAATTTCAAATAAAAATTCCAATGTTGCTAACTTGTTAGCTGTTTTAAATAAGGTTTGAGAACAAGTTTTCTGACTTTATGATCAACATCAATCCCATTCCTCTAAACTACCTGCCGATTGACCCTCTGTATTACCTGCATAATCACCAAGTATATCGGAATATGTAGATTCTGAGTGTGCAATATGCTTGATATATTCGCCATAGCTAATTTCATAATCACATTTTTTACAAATAACTAGAGAAAAATCTGGTGTTAATTCTGCAGTTCCTTTGCATTTTGGGCATATAATTTTCATACACTAGATTTGAGTTCTTATCTATTATTGGTATTGATTTGAAAAAAATAAAAGTAACCAGTTAATGGAGAAAGTATGTCTCGTGTATGTACTAAATGTAAAAGTGAAATTCCAGATAATGCAGAATTAGAACCACTTCAATCTTCATATCCTTGCTGTCCCAAATGCTGGGATGAATGGAAGGAATATCGCACTATGGTGATGAATGAAATGAGATTAGACATGTCACAAAAAGATCATAGAAAACTGTTAAAAAAGAACGAAAAGGTGTTTTTGGGTGTAATGACGCCTGAAGGAGATGTTATTGATTATAGTGATGAAAAAAATAGAAATCCAGAAGAGCCACCAGCCTAAACCCCTAACTCATTTTTTAACATATTTGGAATTAGAAGCATAATCTTTCGTTTTGCATCACTTTCCAATTTTTCAATAATAAGTTTTAAGGAATTATTTATAATCATTTTTTTTGAATCATCTAATGTCAAGTAAATTTCAAGCATACCATCTAGATTAAAGGCAATTAATTTTTGAGGAAAATTGGTAATCTCATTCACATAGCCAGAAACAAGAATGTTTCTATGTTCTTCCGTTTCATCCGCTAAAACTTCAAGCCATGTTTTGAAAAGTTTTGAAAAATTAGGAAAAGGAATTGTAGGGGCCGCCTCAAGTGCATTTTCTATCAGAACATGTTGTTCTTGATCTGGCATAGAATAAAATTCTGACATTCTTTTTTTTAATATTGGTTTTCTGAGAAAGTCAGGTAAATTTGCTAGAATCACAATAATATTACCTGCATAATTTGGTTCCGTCAACATAATCCCTTCAATTTGTATGTAATAACCATACTTGTAAGTTGAATTAAATATGTGAATTCTTTAGTATTTCTGTATGCCCTCAACTGTTGTAGTAGGTGGTTTTTTTGGAGATGAAGGAAAGGGTAAAGTTATTTCTTATTTGGCAAAAAAGGATAACCCATCAATTGTTGTTCGTGGAGGAGCAGGACCAAACGCAGGACATACTATCAAAGATGGTGATACGACCTATAAGGTGCGTATGTTACCTAGTGGATTTTTAAATAAAAATGCCAGAGTTATGATTGGACCTGGTGTGGTTGTTAACCCTGATGTCTTTTTTAAAGAAATACAAGAGTATGGTGTTTCAGACAGAGCATTTTTGGATAAACATTGTGGAATAATTGAACAAAACCATCTTGACCAGGATTCTAAAGGTAGATTAAAAGAAAAGATTGGAAGTACTGGCTCAGGAACTGGTCCTGCAAATGCCGAGCGCGCAATGAGAACTTTAAAGATGGCAAAGGATATTGAATCACTTTCCTCATATGTTATTGATGTACCAGCGGAAGTTAATTCTGCATTAAAAGATCAAAAAAATGTTCTAGTAGAAGGTACACAGGGTACACATCTATCATTATGGCATGGAACTTATCCATTTGTAACATCCAAGGATGTTACTGCATCGGGTATCTGTGCAGATATTGGTATAGGTCCAAAACGTGTGGATGAAGTTTTAGTTGTGTTTAAGGCATACTTGACTCGTGTTGGAACTGGTCCTATGGCTGGTGAGCTCGATGCTAAAGAAACCGAGCAAAAAGGATGGGCTGAGTTTGGTACAGTTACAGGTAGACCTAGGCGTGCGGCAGAATTTGACTTTCCTTTAGCGCAAAGGGCAGTCATGCTGAATAGTGCAACTCAAATTGCTATTACAAAGTTAGATGTAAGATTTCCTGATTGCGCAGGCGTAAAATCTTTCAACGACTTGAATGATGATGCTAGATCTTTCATAAAAAATATTGAAGACAAACTTGAGGTCCCAGTTACACTCATTGGAACTGGTCCACTCCTAGATGATGTAATAGATATTCGAGAGTAATATTTTTTGGTTAACCTTTAATGTGGTATTTTTCTGATATCTAATATGGATAAATTTCCAAATTATATCAAAGTGACATCACCTTTAGAATTTACTAGGTTAGTATGTGCATTAGAAAGATCACCACGTGTATCATTTCTTCATGAACATGAAGGAAACAAAGTTCTTTCAGTACAAATGGATATGCTAAAAGAAAGTCCAGTTATTTATTATACTCCAGTGGAAAGCTTTGATCATTACCTTTCTTACGGTTTTAGATCTGGTAAAGAAGAGTCTGTTATGGTAAACTCCACATTAGATAATTCTAAACTGTACTCACCAATAGTAAAAATAAAATCATTACCACAATCTCTTAGACCATCAACAAATAGTAGTAGTATTAAATATCAACCACTTGAATTTGAGGATTTAGGAAGTCTTGCAAAACTCAGTTTTGGGTTTGAAGAAGCACCATTCCCATTATTTTCATTCCCATTTAATGGAAAATGGTTAGTTGGAGTCTTTCTGAATTTTAATGAGGACGGTGACTCATTTTTCTGTTATGTTACATTAAAAGAAGAGCCAACAAAACCATTTTTGAAGCATACAACAACTAGTGGTGGACAACCAGTTTTTGTAGATAATACCAGTGAACACGGTTATTCATACATCAAAATAGTTAAACTACAGGAAACACATCCATTGGTCAACTATGACCAAATTCAAAGTTAGAATTCATAAATCATCAGTAGCTAGTCGGATCATTCTTGCTAACGATTATGATCTGGGCACTGAAAAACTTGTTTCAAAAACTATAGGAAACATCAAAACATTATCAGAACACATATGCGCAATAAAATTAAACTTTCATACACTCTTACCGTTGGGAAAAAAAGAAATTACAAGAATCAATAAAACTGCACATGATTATGGATTACAAACAATTGCTGATATAAAACTGAATGATATAGGAAACACAAATTTGGTAACTACAAAGACATTATGGAGTTTAGGATTTGATGCGGTCATAGCTAATCCAATCATGGGCCTTGACGCATTATCAAAAATTGTTAAGACTGCACACAATAATAACAATGGAGTAATTGCATTATGTCATATGAGTTCACCCGAGGCCAAATTATCTTATGATATGAATGTAAAATTATCTAACACTAAACTCACATCATTATACAACATATTCCTGAAATGGGCAATATCTAGTAAAACTGATGGGATAATTGTGGGTGCAACTTTTCCCAAAATCATCAAAGAATGTAAGAAAGCAATAGGTAGGAAAATGGATATTTATTCACCAGGTGTAGGTATTCAAGGTGGTAATCCCAAACAAACTGTCGAAAGTGGAAGTGACTTTCTTATTGTGGGAAGAACTATTCTTAACTCAAAAAATCCTGTACAAACAGCTAAGAGATTACAATTAGGAAGTGTTTAACAAAAATTATTTGCCTTTGCTAGTATTTTTTTAGCATTATCAAATGTAACTTTTTTCATGGCGTCTTCATATTCTAACCAAACAAAATCCTTATGCTCATGAGATAATGAAATTTTAGATGTGTTTGTTTTCGCAAGGAAAAAAACAACTTTTTTCTGAATTTGATCATCATTAAATCTAAATTCGTATTTTACAGATTCTTCAAAACCATCTATAAACTTAATATCAGTTATTCCAGTTTCTTCTCCAGCCTCTCTTCTTGCAGTTTCATGAGGTGTTTCATCACGTTCCATTTTCCCTTTAATAAAATCCCAATGTCCTTGAGGGTAATTTAGTAACAAAAAACGATTTGTCCCATGAAAATTTTGGAATAAAACAATTCCAGCAGATTTCTGCTTTACCATATTCTGCTATTTTCTATTCTATTTATTTAGGTTATTTTCCTATACGTCTTTTTCTTTTCTGGAATATACGTATAGCACGCATGAGATCAATTTTTCTAAATTCTGGCCAAAATATATCCAAAAAAACTAATTCGCTATATGCACTTTGCCACATTAAAAATCCGCTCATTCTTTTTTCTCCAGATGTTCTTAAAATCATATCAGCTGATGGGTGTGGTAGGTGTGAAGTATAAAGATTTGATTCAATAACATCTTTGCTTATGTCATTGGCATCTAATTCCCCTGATTTTATCTTGGAACCTATTTTTTTAATCGCATCAACCATTTCATTTTGACCACCATATGCAATTGCAATATTGAGAAAGTGCTTATCATAATCTTTTGTTACATTATCTAATCTTGATAATACATCTTTTATCGAATCTGGTAATAATTCAATTCGTCCTATTGCCTTGACTCTCATTTGATTTTTATGAATTCTGGGATCATTGTAGAGTTTTTCTAACCGTGTTTTAATCAAGTCATATAGAAATTCAAGCTCTTCATTTTTCCTATCCAAATTTTCAGCTGATAACACATACAGAGTTGTTATTTTTATGTCAAATTCCTCACACCAATCAAGAAGATTTTCAACAGCATTTGCACCTCTAAAATGACCATGTTTTGATACGACCAAATTTCGTTTTGCCCATCTACGATTACCATCAAGAATTATGGCTATATGATTAGGCATATCCCCCATACTGATTTCCTTTTCCAATCTTTTAGAGTAAAATCTGTAGAGACCAGAAAGATTCAGTACTGCGTTTATAATACCATTAAATTTAATCACCCATTTCTATTTTTAATGTGTAGCCACAGATATGTTTTATTACAAAAATGTTCTAAAATAACATATTTACTCTGACTTGGACTGCTTTTCATATTTCTTTTTCCTGTATCTGCGAATTAATAGAGTTGCAGATGCAGATGTTACTCCAAAACCTATTACCAAAGGTAGGATTAAAGAAAATGTACTTGCATCATTGACAAGTATGTTTGTAAATTGGTGCACAGTTGGATACAAAGAAGCCAAGACAACTATCCGAAGTATATCAGTAACATGATTTACTTTTCTATTTAACCAATTACTGAATAAGATTCCGGCAAACATTGTTCCAAGACCAATCCACAAAAATGGTATCATTCCAGAAATAAATTGTCCAACTATAATTTTGTCGCTAATGATATTAATAATTCCAGCATCAGCAGGAATATTTTCCGTGTTTGTTGTAGTTACACCAGATAGAATTGATGCTGCAATTAGAACTAAGCCAGTGATTAATGTGAACATTCGAGTAAACCCTTCGGGTGTCGGCTTAGCCCAATGAGCCCATGCCTTATCAATATCAAATGCTCTAATCAAGAATGCAGCGCCAAGTATACTAACAAGCACAGCAAAAATTTCAGCTGTGTATCCTGTAACTACACCAATTCCACCAATTAATAATAAAATTCCTGGAACACCCAAAAAGAATTTTGAGTATTTTGGATCATATACCACCATTTTTAGAAATTTACCAAAGACTGCATACGAATGTTCGATTGTTCTACTAACTTTCATAACAACTCTTTGCACAGACACAACTGGGATTATATTTTGAATAATTGGAATTACCATTTCATCGTCTTCTCCATCAGACACAATTACAGCACCGTCAGCAGAAAATTTCTTTAACACTAATTTTATTTCTTTAGCAATTTTTTCATCACCTTGCACACCTCGCTTTTCTACACCAGCCACTGTGACTACTTGAGCTTTGTATCCTTTACTGACTAAATCTTCATATGTTTTTATCGCAGAAAATATTGCATTTGAATCAGCATCCTCAGGATCTTCTAATGCTAATCTTTGTGCAGCCTCAATACATGCATCTCTACCAATGACAGGAGTTGTAATTCCAGCTTTTTTTCCTACATCATCATCTCTATCAACACAAACAATGAGTAAATTGGTCGCAACTGCTGCCTCGATGTCTTTCTTTAGTTTACCATTGAGTGACATACATTATACATTACAAAATTAGTTTTTAATGATTCCCACCTTTTATGACTAGGATATTTAGTATATGTGACTAGTTTATGGTCTGGAATTATTTGATTTTTCAATAAGATCTAATGATTCCGCTCTTAATTCATAAATTTTAGAAACCAATTCATCAATAGAAACTGAATTATTATCTTTCATCAAGTTTGCAACAATAACAGTTTCTCTAATTTGCTCATTCAATTTTTTTAATGCACCAACATAAGTTTTGTAACTTACAGTCCATTCTTGCGGTTCACCACTTAAAGTCAATTCAATTATCAATGAATTTACTTGTTGTTGTGTAATGTTTGCAGTGATAAAATATTCTTCCGGAGATAATTCATGGTTAATCAAGTCTCCAAATGATTCTTCAACACCACTTGATAACAT